>Ga0335085_10000628_pt1 | contig 94137 bp, 81 predicted proteins | sample Lox_Sample_45_FD_206712 | JGI IMG/M metagenome (GOLD analysis project Ga0335085, IMG submission 206712) | Soil microbial communities from Loxahatchee National Wildlife Refuge, Florida, United States - Lox_Sample_4.5 | ecosystem: Environmental > Terrestrial > Soil > Wetlands | place: USA...
ACCGCTTCGTCCTTGAAGGTCAGCCCCATGAGGCGCAGATCTAGAATCGAGGTCGCGCCCACCAGCAAGATAATGCCGAAGATATGGACCGTCTCGATGATCGGAAAGAGCCACAGCGAATCCCGGACAGACGTCCCCACCGGGGTTTGTTCCAACCACTGACAAAATGCAAACAAAAAATGCATAGATTCAAACCTCACTGCCTATTGCATTGTTGTGGTCTTTAACGGCCACCGCGACGAAGACCAAGCCTATGTTCCGCCCGGCCCTTGGAACGTCATCTCCTTGCCGCTCGGTAATACGATCTTTTCAATCCGCATCGAATTCGTGCCGTTGCGCGCGGGATGGCCGGTCGCCGTGACCTGGTCTCCGGCCTTGACGGTCGTCTTGTCCCAGCCTTCGCGAACCAGCATGTTTGGGCTCGTGCCTTCGCCAACCCACTTTTCGACATTACCCCTGCTGTCCTTCACGCTCAGAAAAAGCTGTACATGCGGATTCGAAAACTGGATGGCAGACACCGTTCCCATGATGGTGAAGAGCTTCGATTCATCGTAGCTCGCTCGCCCATGGTGAGCGACGGCCGGAACGCAGGCGAAAAACAAACCCGCTCCCAGAGCCACAAACGCGAATCGTGGGTTTTTCATGGTTTGCCTCCAACTCTTATTGTGCCGGTTTAGGCAGATATTTCCCGTGGCAGGATTCACACGTCGAATCAATATCGTTGCCGATCGTTTCCAGCGCTTTAGCGTCTTTGGCGTTCGCCGCTTTGAACGCCTTCGATCCCGTCTCCCGAAGCGCTTTGGCTTGCTTGGTCCACTCTCCCTCGTCTTTGACGCGCCCGGGCAGAAGGAGAAGGTTACCGGTTTCGGCCAGATTCAAGGCACTGTTCTGGAGCGTCGCCCATTCTTCATCGGTCTTTGGAGGATCGAACTGAAACTTAAAAATCACGTCGGAAGTGGGTTTGACAATTCCAAGCATGATCTGACGGACGGTCCCCACGGGTTGAAACGTTGGGGCTTGCGCCAGGATTGAACCCGACGCCAAAAAAACTAGCAAGCCAGCCATCCGTATGGGTCGCATCAAAGTCTCCGTAACGAAGCGCGATTTGAAATCATCCGGCCAAATGAACATCAACTATCATGAAGCAGTTAGGAACTTGCCGGGGTTAAATCGGGGTAAAACATTCTTAACGTCGATTTAATGCCGGTCAGACTGCGAATTTATATCCGAAGCCAACGACAGTGAGGATGAATCGCGGGTTTTTCGGATTGGGTTCGAGCTTTTGCCTGAGCCAGGCAACGTGCACATCCACGGTGCGAGTGGAGGGGAGTTCGCCGTACTCCCATACCTCCCGTAACAGCTCATCGCGAGAGATCGTGACGTTCGGATGTTCGAGAAAATAGAGGAGCAATTGAAACTCCTTGGCGGACATCGGTACGACGTGCCCGTCGCGCGTGACTTCCGTGCGCTGGGTGTCGACGGTGACGGACCCAAATTGGTGGCGGACGGCCGTCACGCCCGCGACTTTCGCGGGGCGCCGCAAAAGGGCTTCGATTCGCGCCAGCAGCTCCGACGTTTGGAACGGCTTGGTTAAATAATCGTCGCCACCCGCCTTGAGCCCGGCCACTTTGTCTTTGGTTTGCCGACGCGCAGTAAGCATAAGGATGGGCGTACTTGACCCGGCCTTCCTCAGTTTCTCGCACACGGTCAATCCGTTTTGCCCTGGCAACATCAAATCCAGCAGGATCAAATCCGCGGGCTCGCGCAGAGCCATTTGGAGGCCAGTGTCGCCATCCCTGGCCACGCTCACGTCATAGCCGTGTTTGCGCAGGCGGTCGCGGAGTGTCGTCACGAGCCCCGATTCGTCCTCAATAATGAGCACCCTGACCGCCATGCTGGTTTCTCCCGCTACGCGTTCTTTTCTTTCCCCTGTTCTTCCAAGTCCACCGCTGGAAAATGCAGGACAAACGCTGTTCCTCGTCCGAGCTCGCTCTTCACGCTCACTCGTCCACCCATGTCCTCCATCATCCGCCTGACGAGATAAAGGCCGAGACCAACGCCGCGAATCTGGTTGTCGCGAACGGCCTGGACACGATAGAAGGGCTCAAAAATGTGCGCAAGGTCCGCGGGAGCAATCCCGATTCCCTTGTCTTCGACGCTGATGCGCACCTCCCGTGCCGAATTCCTTGGCGCCTCGTAGGCACGGATCGCAATCCAATGGCTCGAATTCGAGTATTTCAGGGCGTTGCTGATCAGATTTTCGACGCAGGTGATCACCGCGGACGGATCGGCCACAATCGGCGGCAACTCCTCGCTCACCTCCTTGACCACGGTGAATCCCGCATCACGCAGATTCGCACCGGACGTGGCCAGACTTTGCGAGAGAATCGGAGCTATTTCGACCGGTACCATCTCGTAACCGGACAAGCCAAAACGGCCCGCCGTGAAGAGAAGCACTTCGTCGACAAGGCGCTCGAGGCGCCTGCCTTGGCCGCGAATCAATCCCCCATATTCCTGCATTTGCCGCGTGTTCTCGACGACTCCATCCGCCAGATTCTCCGCCGCGGTGTTGATCACAGCCAAAGGAGTGCACAATTCGTGAGAAACACCGGCAACGAATTCCATTTGAAGTTTGGCGAGCGCCTTGGACCGGCGAGCCACGGAAAAGATGAGGGCCATGCTTGCCGCGAGAACCGCAAGCAAGCCCAGGCTGATGGCGAGGTTCCGGCGCCTCCACGCCGCGACGGCTTCCTCAAGCGATCCGGCCGGATGTTGCGCCGCCAATTGCCACTGCGCACCGGAATCGCTGGCCTGTAAGGGAGGATGCCCTCGCCTCCGGGCCTCTTCGCTGACTAGATCGAATAGACTGACGGTCACATCGGGAGAGGAATTCATGATGGCGGAATTCGGATCCGACAAATAAATCGCCTGGTATGGCGCCTTCGCCGTGCGCACGGAAACAACAAAGCTTCTCTGCCCGGAAACCCCGAAATAGCGGTCCACCAGGTTGGGAAGGTACTCCTGCTCCAAATATTCCTGGTTCAACACGACGATCAGAACACCGACCGCGCGCACGCCCGAGCCGGGAGTTTCTTGGCCGGATGCAATCTGAAAGATCGGCCGGACGAGAGCGGGCGCCGCCCCGTAAAATGTCCACGGGTAGTAGACCGCCTCCCGGTCATTCGTCGCGGAAAAGGCTTGTCCAAACTGCTTTGTCAAAAACGGCCGCATCATCGCCAGTTCCGGCGGCCAGGGAGTTTCGTGAAATCGCCTGTCATTCGTGCTGACCGATTCAAAAGAGGCCCCTTTTCCCGAGCCCATTCTCCAAATGTACAGGCCACTGACAAATTCCGCGTGCGAGCTGGTCCTGTTCCAGTTCGCTTCCTGCCGCGTGACATGGCTCTCGATCGCGGAGGGATCTGTTTCGGGGTCGATCTCGAAACTCTCGCAAAGCCGCTGGAAATCATAGGAAAATTCCTGGTCAAAACTGCGGACGCTCGCCGCCAGAGAATTCCTCAGGCGCGCCTGCTCCGTCCGGCTGATTTCTCCCGTCCATCGGTATTCCAAAACGGCCAGAACACAGACGACCGCGACCATCACCAGGACGGCGATCAGTTCCACGCCGAATCTCTTTCGCCACATCATAGGATTCTCGTACCGGGCACGTTCATGGGCTCCGTGGCCCATCCGAAACTTTTCAGGTTGCCTATCTCCTCGCGCCTACCCTGTCATCCATACAAACATATTCTAGGAGATGCCAGGTAGGCTTTAGCTTGAAGACTTGCTGGCCGGTCCACGGTCTCTTGTACGCCTTCAGATCGTTGATCGTCACATCATCCTCCAGCGTGTCACGATCCACCCGGCGGATGCGCTCAACAACGTGCAGGGCGTCCGAATGGGGATGCCCGACCTGATCGAGCCAGGTCTTGTCGTTCAAGCCGGCGGTGTCCACGACGAGGGTGTTCCCTTCCCACCAGCCGATGGAATCCCCCATCCAAGTCAAATCCATCTCTTTCGGATGTTCGTGCCGGTCGAGGTAAATGTGGCGCACGTAGTGGTCATACTCAAAGAGCATGATGACCTCGCTGGGGGTCTGAACAATCTGCATGGGAAACGGAATCAGCATGATTCTCGGCACGCCTGGCGGCATACAATTCAGAATCGGATCCTCCGAGTCCGCCGTTGCGCGCGGGCCGTATCCGGGCTTGACTCGCTTGTAGTTCTCCGCCGCCCAAGGCATCAAAGGCGGCTCTTGCGAACTAAATGTGATGGAGTCTTGCCGTTCCATCCAGATGCCAGAAAGGTCTCGCGAAGTTCCCGATGGCACTGTCGTGGCGCCGCGGATGCGGGACGTCTGCACCAGCACGGCCTCCGTAAAAACAAAAATGGCCGTCAACGCAAGGCATGCCCGAATCGGTCGACCGCGCGATTTCGCAATCTCGTGGTCATGTTCGGTCAATTTATGCGTCACAATGCCAGCGCGAAACACATCAATCTGGCGCCTAGTCGAATCCATTGCACTCAACTTATCACCAGATATACAAAATTACGAGATTCGAGTCGTCTGGGAGGATGTGGGCACCACGTCCCGCGGCGCGCCGCAGATATTTGCGCCTCGTACGCGGTATCGACCGATCTAGCGGGCGATGTCGCGAATCATCGAGAGCCGCAAAGTCTGGGCGGATACTTACGCGATGGGAAACGAGCCGGATTCCAGGCTTCGGGGTACATCGCCGTCTCGGCGCCTTATCGTGACAGCCATTCCGGATTTATGTTCGAGGACATAACGCCCGGCACATCGTCCGCAAAGCCAGAAATGCTCCGTGGTGCGTCGCTTTTCGCCGGACCCGCCCATTGAGGGAATCTTGGAAACGCGAATCAACTGGCCTTCGCGATAGTCGAAACGGGCGTCGCAATCCGGATTGCAGCATTCCATGTACATACTGCCCTCCCCCTCAACTGCATGATTCCTCGACGTTTCCGCAAGATGGAAGGGCGAGAACGAAGCGAATCGTGTCCCGCCCTGTTCTGGTGGATTAACCGAGCGAGGTCGGCTGAACGCGAACACTCCTTGGCCGTGGCGATTTCGGAAGTTCCAGATTGAGAATGCCATTTTTCAAAGTCGCGCTGACTTTTGAGCACTCAATGTCCGATGGCAAATCGATCGAGCGAAAGACTTCTTGCGCGCATTGCTCGGAGTAAATGGTCTTGCCGTTTTTGTTTTCCTCTTTGGATTCGTGTTTGCCGGTGATGATCAGCTGACGCGGCGCAACACGAATGTCGAGTTCCTTGGCCGTGAACCCGGGCACTTCGGCCCGAATGGTGAGGGCATCGTCCGATTCGGCGATTTCGAGATGGACGGGGTGGATTAGCTCAGCTTCCGCCTGGAACCAGTCGGATAGCTCGCGGCCAAACCACCGGCCGTTGTTGTTGAATATCTCAAACGCTCTGCGCGCAATCGAGTCGTAGAGCTTCTGTTGTTGGTTAAAGCCTTCCAAAGGTTCAGTCTGTATGCTGACTGTCGACGGCTTAGAGGGTTGCATTGCGGTTGCGGCTTGCGGGGTCATGTCGATTCTCCTTGGTCTAGCTTTTCGGCGGCGCCGACCCGAGACAGAAAACACCCCCTTTTCTCCCGATGGAAACCACCCTCTCTTCCTTGTCAGACGCTGCCTGATTCATTGATAGTCGAACTTCCGTCCCATCTCTGTGACCGTGGTCACAGTTTGATGAGATTCATGACACTCTGGAGATATTTTTCGAGAATTGAAGCTGGATTTCTGATGCTTCGGGCACTCTGTCATCCGCGCCTCAGATCCTACAGGGATTTCCCTGCAGGATTCAGCCTAGAAGGGGTTGCAACGGAAGCTGTTGCGTATATACTTGCCTACAAGAAACGTCAAAAATCACAGCCGAAAACAACAGGAAAGGCGGATTACCGTGAAAAGCATGGTATGGAAGCGAGGCATTCGGGGACTGATCTGGGCAACGACGTTGGTATCTTTGCTCTTTGTTGCGATTTCGAGTGGCCGTGCGCGAACGCCTGCTTCGGCGCCGAAAGCAGGGTCGAGCCGGGTAGCCCTCTATGCGGCTCTCAACAACGAAATCACACAATATGACGTGGATGTTGTGAGCGCCACGCTCACCAAGCGCGGGTCCATCACAGTGCCGGCGAGCATCCAAGAGGCGAATGCCTCCCCCTCCCGAAAATTCCTGTACGTTGCGTGGAGCAACGCAATTGTGGGTCCCGATGCCCCGCGCGATCAGAAGGGCGTCAAGAGTGGCGTAACTGTGTTACGCATCGATCCTGATACGGGAGCGCTGCACGAAGTGGGTGAGGCTTCGCTGTCGCGCCGCCCAATTTATCTCACACCCGATGTGACGGGCACTCATCTTTTGGTTGCGTCGCCCGAGCCGAGTGGGCTGAGCGTCTACCGCTTGAATGCCGATGGAACCGTTGGAGCGGAGGTCCAGCCGCCGAAACCACTCGATGTGGGAATTTTTGCGCATCAAGTGCGGGTTGATCCCTCCAACAAAATGGTGATCCTTGTGACCAGAGGATATGGTCCATCTGGAGGCAAGCCGGAAGACCCTGGCGCAATCAAAGTGCTGGATTACAAGGATGGCGTGGTGACCAATCACGCCTCAATCGCTCCCAACGGGGGCTACAACTTTCAATCGCGACATATGGATTTTCATCCCACCGGACCGTGGATCTACCTCACGCTGGAGCGCCAAAACAAACTGACTGTGTGGAAGAAAACGCCGGATGGATCGCTTAGCTCACAGCCCCTGTTCACGGAAGAGACCTTGATGAATCCCAGCTACGTGCCGCCCCTGCAAGCCGTGGGCACCATTCACGTTCACCCGAGTGGCAAGTTCGTCTACGTGGCAAATCGAGCCAGCGGAACGGAAGATTATCAGGGCAAAAAAGTGCTGGTCGGCGGTGAAAACTCGATCGCGGTGTTTTCCATTAATCAGCAAACCGGGGAGCCCACACGCATTCAAAACGCCGACGTGCATGGAATCAGCCCGCGCACATTCTCGTTTGACCCCAGCGGCCGAATCATGATCGTGGGCGACCAATCGTCACTTCTCGTTCATGACGGGTCCAGCTTGAAAACCGTGCTCGGCGGCATGGCTGTTTTTCGCGTGGGCGCAGACGGAAAACTCGATTTCGTCCGCAAGTACGACGTTGCGCCGGGCGAGACAAGGCAGTTGTTCTGGACCGGGATGGTGGGGCTGCCCTGATAAACGCGAAATTTGCGCCGGGTCCGCGCTAAAGCGACAAAATCGGACGCTATTCGTTCCGAGAATCGCGACGTCGAAGCCGGCGTGACGGGTCTCGGCTCACTTACTGCTTTTCCCAAACTGCTACGGATGTAGAGGAGCGGCCGTCTTTGTCCGTCCTTTGCGTCGTCACAACGAGGGTTTTCCCATCGCTCGAAAGTACGTTGGTTGCGATCAGGACCGCCTTGCCGTCTTTCTTCCCGGTTGCTTGGGTTGTTTTGGCATCGATACGCTTGACGGCCATGGTGTCAATCGTTGACGGGGGCGCCGCACCAGTAACCGGATAGTCTTTTTCATCGAATCGGGTTATGTAGCTGTAGGATGCTCGTTTCCCGTCCGCACCGATTCCTTCAAAGCTCAAGGTCGTCACCCCGCCCTCGGCTGTCACCGTGCGCGTCAGACTTTGCGGTGCAGGGCCTGGAAAGATCGACTTTGCGACGTTTAGCTTCCAGACGGTAACGGAAGAGCCGGTTTGGGCCAAGGTGGCTCCCAACGAGGCAATTGCCAAGACCAGGGGAAAGAAGACAAGCTTTGGGTTGCTCTTCATACCGTCTCCAATTCTCATCGCCTCTGGAAGATACCAAAAATGGCAGCCATGTTCACCTAAGCCTGCTGGGCGGAGTTCCTTCACTGCGATCGCGCCGCCTGGGGCTGAGCCGTCGTCCCATCAATGACAGTCTGTTCTGTGGTTGCCCCACCTCGAACACGCAGCCAGCTCATTTCCGGGGGAGGCTGCATGCAATGGTGAAAAACGCTGCCGCCAACAAAGAAGACGGGAGTATAATCCCTGCAATCGCGAGCTCAAAAAAGGGAAATTCTGGCTCGAACGGAAGCTCTCGCAAAGGAGCAAGCGCATTTCCATCCCCTCCTCCACGCCGTATCGAGCTGATCACGTGGGAAGCTTTCTTCGCCCGGCCGAATTGCTGGAAGCACGGTCCGCGCTGGCGGGCAGGCCGGCGGACTTACGCGAGCTCGAGGATCGCCACATCTTGCACGTGCTCGAGAAGCAGAAGGAACTGGGATTCGAAATCTTCACCGACGGTGAGCTGCGGCGGCGGAGTTTTGTAAGCGACTTCACGGATGCCGTGGAGGGCTTTGCCTTCGACGACGAAGTGCAGCGCTTTTGGCGTGCCAGCAAGAACCAGCCGGCCTGGGCCCCCAGCGTAACGGGCACTGTGAAAGCAAAACTCCGGCCGGTGAAACGGCTTACGGAGCACGAATTCTCATTCCTGAAAAAACATAGCCCCGGCGCGATCAAGATGACTCTGCCGAGCCCCACCCAATTCCCCGCCATTTCGTTCAAATGGGGCGTGACGGACAGGGTTTACCGCAATCATCTCGAGCTTCTGTCGGTGATCACCGACATCCTGAAAAAAGAGTGCTCCGCTGTGGCAGCCGAGGGCGTGAATTACATTCAGATCGACGCTCCTCGATACAGCTATTTTATGGATCCCAAGTGGCGTGAATGGATTCAAAGGGAAATGAGAATCGCACCGGACGCGCTACTGGACGAATCCATTAAGGCCGATAACGCCTGCTTTGACGCCGCGCAACGCTCCGGCGCCATTCTGGCGATTCATCTTTGCCGCGGAAACAATCGCAGCCACTGGTATGCGGAAGGCGGATACGACGCCATCGCAGAGAAGATGTTCGGCGCGCTTCGTGTCGATCGCTTTCTTCTCGAATACGATGACGCGCGGTCCGGAAGTTTCGAGCCGCTCCGATTTGTGCCGCGCGGAAAGACTGTCGTCCTCGGCTTAGTCAGCAGCAAGCTGGCGGAACTCGAAGACGCCGCTATGCTCGCGCGGCGGATTGAAGAGGCCGCGCGCTACGTGCCACTGGAGAACCTCGCGCTCAGCACGCAGTGCGGCTTCGCGTCCGTGATGGAAGGAAACCTCCTGACGGAACAGCAGCAATGGTCGAAAATGCGGCTCGTCGTGGAAATGGCTCGTATGGTTTGGAAATAGCTGAATCTGCAATCCGGGTCAGGGAATCATTAGGCATGCACATTAAAACCACGGTGGTTGGAAGTTATCCGGTGTTTTCGTGGATGGTTGGGAACTCCTCGCGCCACGCATTGCGGGACGCGTTGATGGTCGTTTTTAAGGCTCAGGAGCTGGCAGGTTTGGACGTGGTCACGGACGGCGAGCTGATGCGTTTTGACCCAAACAATCCGGAAACCAACGGTATGGTGGACTATTTTGTTGCCCGATTGGATGGAATCCGAAAGCAGTTTTCCTTGTCAGACGTCGAGCGATTCCGTACGGACCGCGCTTCGGGCTATAACTTGCTTACCGCCGGAGTCGTGACCGACTCGATTGGCGAAGGAACGCTCAACCTCCCGCGCGATTACGAGTTCGTACGCGGCTTAACGAAGTCTCCGTTGAAATTCACTTGCACCGGCCCGCACATGCTCGCACGGGTTCTGACGAATTGCTTTTATAGAGATGTGACCGACCTCGCGATGGCGATTGCGGAGGTCTTGCGGCGGCAACTCGAATTGATCGAGGCCCACACCGTTCAATTGGACGAGGCCAGCATCATCGGTTACCCGGAGGATGCGCCTTGGGCTGCGGAGGCGATCAATCACGTCCTCGACGGCGTGTTGGGTGAAAAATCGGTTCACATTTGTTTTGGGAACTATGGTGGCCAGCCGATGATCCGCGGCTTCTGGCGCGATCTTATTCCGTTTCTCAACGCGCTGCGCGCAGACCACTTGGTGCTCGAATTTGCGCGCCGAGGCTACGACGAACTGCCTCTCTTTTCGGATCTCGATCCCAAGATTGGCTTGGGTATCGGTGTCGTGGACATTAAGGATAATGAAGTGGAAAGTCCGGAGCTCATCGCTTCTCGTATCGAAACCATCGTAAAAACCTTGGGCCCCGACCGGTTGCAATATATTCACCCGGACTGTGGCTTCTGGATGTTGCACCGCAGCGTTGTGGATCGCAAGATGCGTGCCTTGGTGGAAGGAAGGAATCTCTTCGAAGGGCGACTCTAGAGGCTTTCCACTATGGAGACCATTCCAAACGAGACTTCCCTTCGCGGCGCGGTCGAGAGGCCCGATGACAAGGCTCTGGTGAGGGCGACTGTTTTTGGCCACCTCGCAGGGTTGGTTATGGCTCCCACCGTGAAGGCGCTGTGGGACCGCCGGGTGTTTGACCTGTTGGAGGCTTCGCCCACTGGCGCCGCTCTGGATCAAATCTGTGAGGAAACGCACGCCAACCGCGGTTATTTGCACGTTGCGCTGAGGCTTCTTTCTTCGTGCGGGTGGCTGAGTCAAGCAGATAACGGCCGGCGAGTGGACGCGCCTTATACATTGTCCGAAGAGGGAAAGGCCTCTCTCGAATTGGCTCCACGCCTGTATGGGGAGGTGATTTCATTTCTTCCCATGGCGGTGTTCCTCGAAGATTTTCTATTCAACAAGTCGCAAAGGTCGATCCCCCCGTCGCTTCAAGTGCTCGTTCCGAGGGCGAGAGAGCGCTGGGGCATCGGCCCCGCCAAGGACGCTGCCACGAACAAAGTGCACGACCAGATCCGAATGCACGTGGACGGAGTTTTGGTCGGTCCCGCGATGGTCGCCCTGGCGCGGGGAGGCGTCTTCGAGCAGCTCGAACGCGGCCCCGTTGAGCTCAAGAATATTGCCGCAAATCCAAACTGTCTCAACTGCATTTTCGATCTGTTGAGCACGCTGGGCTGGATCATGCGCGAGTCGAATCGAGTCGGTCTCACCCCGTGCGGACGCTACGCGGCTCAGATTGCGAACGCCTATGGAGTGACCGCCTCTTATATTCCCTTGTTTACGGTAGTGAGTTCCCTGCTCTTCGGCAACGCGCGCATTCCGCGCACCGACGAGAGCGGCTCCGAGCTATTCGTCAACCGCGCGATCAACGTGTGGGGAAGCGGCGGCGCACATAAGACGTATTTCAAGAAGTTGGAAGAGATCATCGTGGAGATTTTCAATCGCCCGATCGAATCGCAGCCTCGCGGCATCTGCGACATGGGCTGCGGCGACGGCACGCTCCTCGAGCACCTCTACTTCGTCGTCAAGAATCACACCGCGCGGGGCAGCATGCTGGATAAGCATCCCTTGACGCTCGTGGGCGTTGATTTCAATAAGGTGGCGCGGCGGCTCAGCACGCAAAGACTGCGAGGCGCTGGATTCCCTGTATTTCACGTCATTCCGGGAGACATCAATCGTCCCGCTCAACTGGCGGGTGACCTCGAAAAGCTGGGCCATGACATTCACGATCTACTACACGTCCGCTCATTCCTCGACCACAATCGCCCCTACCTGCCGCCGGCCAATTACGTTCGGGGAACACGCACCGCAAGGACGACCGGCGTGTTCGCACATTTAGGAGAAGAAATCCCCGCCGACGAACTCGAGGAAAACCTCATTCGGCACCTGCGCCGTTGGGCTCCGTATGTCGGCCGGTTCGGCCTTCTCGCGCTTGAGCTCCACACGCTTCCGCCGGAACTAGCCAGGGCAAATCTCGATAAGACTCCCGCAGTCGCCTACGATGGGACACATGGATTTTCGGACCAATACCTTGTGGAGTTACCGGTGTTTCTGGAATGCGCGCGCGAGGCCGGCCTCGTCGCCGAACAACGGTATCAAGCACGGTTCCCGGCTTCGGACCTGGCAACGATCAGCATGAATTACTTCAAAGCACCGTAAGTTGGAGTATCATAAGCTTCCAATGCGCATGCGATGGGTGGTCGTCGGCCTCTTATTTTTTGCGACTACGATCAATTATTTGGACCGCGCGATTCTGGGCGTGATCCTGCCGGAGATTCGTAACCAATTTCACTTTGGTTTGCAGGCCTACGGCGCGATTCAGATGATGTTCCAAATCGCCTACGCGCTGGGATCACTGTTCGGCGGCAGGCTGCTGGATCGGTACGGCACGCGGATCGGTTACGGAATCGCGGCGACGGTGTGGTCGCTTGCAGCGGTGCTCAATGCGTTCGCAGGGAGCGCGCTGCAATTTGGGTTCTATCGGACTGCGCTGGGCCTCGGAGAATCCACCAACTTCCCCGCGTGCACGAAAGCCACTGCAGAATGGCTTGCTCCGGAAGAACGCGCGACTGGTTTCGGCATCGTGAATGCCGGCACCAATATCGCAAACATTATCGGGCCGCCAGTGTTCATTTTCATTGCGTTGAAACTCGGATGGCAGGCGTGTTTTGCGATTATGGGCGGGCTCGGATTTGTTTGGCTGCCGGTTTGGTTTCTGACGTATCGGCTGCCCAAGCAAACCGGCTCGTCGGCCCTGCAAGCCGCTAAGCTCTCGTTGAGCGAGGTCGTGAAATACAAGCAGGCCTGGGGCTACGGGCTGGCGAAGTTTCTCACGGATCCGGTCTGGTGGTTTTACCTCTTTTGGCTGCCCACGTATCTTGCGGACGTGCGCCACTTCACGCCATCCGAGCGCGGAACGGCGCTCGCGATCATATATGCAATTTCCGGAGTCGGGGCCGTGGCCGGCGGAATGGTCGCCGGAGCGCTGATCAAGCGCGGTTGGGCGGTCGGCCGGGCGCGCAAAGCCACCATGTTATTTTGCGCGATCGTGATGCCTGTCTGCGGGTTGGGCGTGGTCGTCCCGAGCCCGCGGCTTGCAGTCCTTTTGTTTGGCCTCGCGACGGCCGCGCATCAAGCCTGGATGACGAATCTCTTCGTCACGCCCGCCGACGTGTTCCCTGCGCAGGCCGTGGGCAGTACCAACGGATTCGGAGTGTGCCTCGGAGGATTCGGCGGCGCCCTGTTTTCAGGAATCATCCCCGGCACGGTGATCCCGCATCTCGGCTACGTTCCCGTGGCGTTGGCGATGAGCTGCTTCTATCTGATCGCTTGGTTTATTGTGCACCGCATGATGGGCAATCTGGAGATGGTCACGCTGCACGAAGGCACGCCGCAACTCTCCCCGCTGGCTCACTCGAGCGTCCAGCCGCGCGACGCAACATTCGCGCGGCCGTCATCGTGAAATCGTTTCAGCGCGTCGAGGATCGACTGGCCATATGAGTCGGCCTTCCGTTCGCCGATCCCCGTGACTTGCAAAAGGGCCTCGATCGATTGGGGCCGAACGCGGCAGATTTCGTCGAGCGTCGTGTCATGCATCACGAGGTAAGCGGGAACACTTCGCTGCTTCGCGGTTTCTCTTCTCCACTCACGCAGAAACGCCCGCAGGCTGACATCCGGTTCGGATACTTGCGGTGTTTGCGGCGGTCTCATGACGGACGCCAGCGTGCGAGCCGGCCTTGGCGAAGCGGAGAGAGCAAGTCAAGATCGAAATTCACGGAAGGAGTATAGATCTCCACATAAATGCGGTCTATCGCGGGAACAGCAGTGAAAAAAAAGTTACAGGCCCGTCATCAAGACCGCTCGGAAGCGGGCTTTTCCGCTCATCATTCGTTCGTAGGCCTCGGGGGCGCGTTCGAGCGGATAGATTTCCGTCATCGGCCGGACGCCGGTGAGCGCGCAAAATGCCAGCGTGTCCTGCGAATCGATGGGCGAACCCGAAGGCCAGCCGCTGACGGCGCGACGCGCGGCAATCAATAAGCGTCCGCCGATTTCAAGCGGCTGATCGGGATTACCAACGAGGATCGTTTTGCCGTTGATCCCCATGCCGCCCAGAACGGCATTCACCGCTTTTCCGCTCGTCACGGTAGAAAGAATGACTTTCGCTCCGCCCAATTTTTCGAGCTCGCTCGCAACGTTTTGCGATTCGCTGTCGAGATAGTGCTTCGCGCCGAGTTTTTTAGCGAATGGCTCCTTGTCCTTCCCGCGGGCGATGCCGACCGTCTCAAAGCCCATCTTGGCGGCAAATTGAACCCCCAAATGGCCCAGACCGCCGAGGCCAAGAATAGCGACCCGATCCCCCGGCCGCGCGCCACTGTTTCGCAGCGCATTGAACGTGGTGACGCCTGCGCAAAGAAGCGGAGCGGCATCCGTAGCGGAAACTTCGTCTGGAATCGAGGCCAGCGCAGCGGCGGAAATGAGCATGTACTCCGCGTAACCTCCATCGCAGGTCAGGCCGGTGATCTGACGCCCTTTGCTGCAGGTGACGAAATCGCCGCGACGGCAAGAGTTGCAATACCCACAATGCCCGCCATGCCAGCCAACTCCGACCCGCTGTCCCGCTTGCCAACCGAGCACGCCCGGGCCCACGGCGTCGATCACCCCGGCGATTTCATGCCCCGGGATGCGCGGATAGGTGATGCCGGGTCGCGAGCCTTCTTTGGCGTATTCGTCGCTGTGGCAAATGCCGCAGGCTTGCACCTTAATGCGCACCGATCCGGCGACGGGTTCGGGAACTTCGCGCTCCACGAGTTGAAATGGTCCCTTGGCGTTCAACACTTGAACGGCTCGCATCTTGGACATGACTCCTCCGAAAGGAATGGAATGAGAGAGAAAGTGGAGCGCCGTTCTACAAGCCGGCGTTTGGAATGAGTGATCCTGGGTCTCAATGCGTGACGCTTGGTTTTTCGGACTCAGCTTTGGCGGCCGCGGCGCGAAGCCTGCGCAACTCCGCATGGAACACGATTACGCTCATCCACATGCCCAGCGGATGCGCCCCCGCCTGCACCAGCGGGTGAACCGTGCCATTACGGAATTTCTCGATGTCCTCGTCCTGCAGGGTTTCCAAAACTTTCGCGTCCTCGACGGGCATTCCGTATTCGGCTGCCACGGACGGAATGTCGTTGATCAGGCGCACGCGTAGGCTCGGCTTGAAGCGCAGATCGTAAAGAATCTTGTTCAATTTGTATGCGCTGGGCGACGGGTGCTTGTAAAACTCGTATCCTTCTGAGCCCTTAAACTTATATTCCCTGGGAGCCTTGGCGCCTTCTGCGGACAGTTTTCCCGTTCGCTTGTCCGGCAGAAAACGCATCACCGCGTGGCCGTGGTGCCAGGTAGGCTGATACGTAATGAGCTCGCCGGGGACGTTGCCAATCGCGCCGAACATCACCATCCAGGACAGCATCTCGGTATTGCCGACGACGTCGAGTTGCTCCGAAGTCAGGCTCAACAGGGCCTCGATGTTGCCTTTTTCCATTTGCGCGATGGCCCAATAATCGAACTCGAAATCGGGCTGCGGGTATTTCCACGTGCCCGGGAAATGCGACATTCCGCCGCTGGCGATGATGGCAACGCGTTCGGGCCGTTCTTCAACGACTTTGGCGATGACTCGTCCCATCTCCGCGCACCGTCGGGCCGTCGGCAGCGGCGGCAGGTAGGCGTTCTCAAAAATCGGGACCACCGGAATCTTACGGCCTTCGATTACCCATTCGTATACCGCCGCGAACGCATGGCCGAGAACCGCGTCTTGCGAATAGGCCATGTCGAAGCCGGAGTTGACGAGTCTGTCGAGCAAGGCTTCGGCGAGGCCCTGGTGAATGGGAAGGTCGTACTCCTTGCGCGCAAATTCCGCGCGCGCTCGCTCGCCGGACATGATGGCAAACGTTGGGACCGACGACAGAAAGAACGTCTCCATGTGATCGTTGCCAATGACAATCACCGCGTCCGGCTTGACCTCGTCCAGGTCCTTGCCGATCAGGCGCATCGCTGCGATGTCCGCGTCAAGCTGAGCAGGGTCCTCGCTTGGCGGCCGCACAAACAGCTGAGGCGCGTGAACCGTTCCCATCGCCGCTACGATCTTTCCCATGGTCTATCCCTCGTTTCCGCCAGAACGCGCATGCACGAGCGTCGCTCGCCGCTTCCGCAGCGAGCCTTGCGCAACCTCTTTCCGACCGGCACCTGCCGATACTTCGATTGTGCGAAAACTGCCAAATTTCGTCAAGAAGAACTGTCTGCCGGCGGCTCAAAGCTGCGTTCGGCGGGGCTTTCAGATGCGATTGCCGTGCCGCCAGATTTTTTCCAACACGCAAAAATTTCTTGACAGTTTCGCGGAATACCTGCCAAGTTAACTGCTTCTGATTCAGCAACTTTTCTTGTCTTTACGGGAGCAGACCCGATGCCGAACACTTCTTCCCCAGAACCGTTTCGTGACCGCTTAGCGCGCCTCGACACCTGCGTGGTTTCCGACGCACTCGACCGTCTGGGCCTCTCCGGCATCGTGACCGGCATCCACCGGCTGTCTACCGATCGCGCCATCGCGGGTCAGATTTTGACCGTGAAACTCGACCTGCCTCACGGTCGAGTTCCGACGCGCCACAATTGCACTGCCGCGATTGAGGCGGCCGAGCCAGGCAACGTGATCGTCATCGAGCAGCGCGCTTTGCCTGAGGGAGCGGGATGGGGCGGGATTCTTTCTTGCGCGGCAAAACTCAAGAATGTTGCCGGCGTAATTGTGGACGGCCCGTGCCGCGACATCGATGAAAGCAAGGGCCTCGATTTCCCCGTATATGGGCGCAGCGCCGCCCCGCTGACCTCGCGAGGGCGCGTGATTGAGACCGGATTCAACGTTCCGGTACACATTGGCGCCGTGACGGTTTCCCCCGGCGATTGGGTGCTGGCCGACAGCAGCGGCATCGCCTTCCTCTCGGCAGCAAACGCCGAGCGCATCCTCGCCACCGCAGAAGAGCTTGCGGCCAAGGAGCGCTCCATGGTGGCCGCTGTGCGGGCGGGAACTCCGATCAGCCAGGTTATGGCCAGCAAATACGAACGAATGCTGCAGGACTAATCTCGGGCCGCGAGATCCAGATTTCGCGGTCTTCTGTGAAACAATCGGTGATCGAGATCAATAACCGACGGTAAAACGCCGGCAGACATGCTTCGGCTTTTCCAGTTCATCAATCAAGGCAACGGCGAAATCCTGCCGCGAGATCCAGCTCTTGCCGTCGCTGCCGACGAGCAGTTGGTCCAGTCCCAGGCGGAACTTCCCAGTTCGTTGACCCGGTACGAGCTCAGCCGAGGGTGACAAGAAGGTCCATTCGAGTTCTTGTTCGCCGCGCACGATGTTCAGGAATTCGCGTCCGGCAAGCGCCTCGTTCTTGTATGCGGGAGGGAAATCGGGAGTGTCTACAAGCTGCAGGCCGGGCTTGACTTCCATGCTGCCCGCACCGCCGACAACGAGAAACCGCTTGACTCCCGCCTGTTTGAGCGCAGCAAACAATTTCTGTGCCATCGGAGTAACCGTTCCAAATCGGACTGAGCTGATGACGGCTTCATGACCCGCCATGAGCTTCGCCAAACCGTCTGTATCCAGCACGTCGCCCTGTTTCGCGGTGAGGTGCGGGTGCGGCTGCGCCTTGTCCGGATGCCGCGAGATTCCTGTGATTTGGTGTCCACGGTCGAGTGCTTCGCCTACGATCACCGAGCCAACATTGCCGGTAGCGCCCAGAACAGCAACCTTCATGTTTAGTCCTTTCCGAAAGCTCTAGTTTCGAAACTATCGCGCGAAAACATATGTCCGTCGGCCCCGCGTGTCAAGGTTTGTTGTCCCTGAGGCGGATGGCGCAGCCAACCAAATCTCAGACGCTCGCCACACCGCAGCCGGATTCTCCGCGGGACTCGGGTGGCGGGCGAAAATCAGACGTCGCCCTGCGACGCTTACCCGCTTCTTTGCCAGCCAAGCGCGTGCGGAGCACCGATCTCACGCATGGGCGGCAATGCCCTGCTTCTGGATTTGCTTCGCGAGACGTGGATAGACCTTCAACGCGTTCGTCTCGAAAACTTTTTTGCGGTCGGCGACGCTGAGATTCGGCGAGCCGTCGATGTAGCGGCGCGTGTCATCGAAGTAGTGGCCGGTCTCGGGATCGATTCCCTTGACGGCGCCAACCATTTCCGATGCAAAGAGAATATTGTCCGCGGGAATGACCTTCGTCAGGCAATCGATTCCGGGCTGGTGATACACGCAGGTATCGAAGTACACGTTATTCAGAAGAAGTTCCGTGAGCGGCGGGCGGTTCATGTCCTGCGCGAGGCCGCGATAGCGCCCCCAGTGGTACGGGATTGCACCGCCGCCGTGCGGAAGCACAAATTTCAGCGCCGGAAAATCCTGGAAGAGGTTACCGAGCAGAAATTGCATAAATGCCGTCGTGTCGCCGTTGATGTAGTGCGATCCGGTCGTGTGGAAGGCGGGATTGCATGTGGCCGTTACGTGGACCATCGCGGGCACTTCCAGCTCCACCATTTTTTCGTAGACTGGATACCACCACTTGTCGGTAAGCGGCGGTTCCCTCCAGTAGCCGCCCGAAGGATCGGGATTCAGATTGCAGCCGACAAATCCAAGCTCCTTGACGCAACGCTCCAACTCCGAAATACAGTTCTCCGGCGGCACGCCGGGAGACTGCGGCAACTGGCAGACGCCGATGAAGTTTTTCGGGTATAGACCCACGATACGATGAATCATGTCATTGCAGATGCGCGACCACGCCGCGCTCAGCTTGGCGTCGCCAATGTGATGGCCCATGGCAGAAGCGCGAGGCGAAAAAATGGTCACGTCAGTGCCGCGCTCCCGCTGAAACTTCAGCTGTGCGGGCTCGAGTTTTTCACGGATTTGGTCGTCGCTGACGTTCGGCAGGGTCGCCGTTTTCGACGGATCGCTGAATGCGGCGATTTGTTGCTTGCGGAACTCGGTAAAAGCCGCGGGCTCGGAAGTGTAATGCCCGTGACAGTCAATGATCATTTAGCTCTCCCTTAAAACGAGTACGCCCGGCAACCGGCAAACCCATCCCAGCACATAACATGACAGCATAAACGGAGTAAACTACTCTATCACATAATGCGTCATGGTTCGCGGAGGTCGCGCGCTATCCTGCGCTGCCTGTTGGGCTTTCTCTCGCCGTCCCGCATTGACTTTGCCGCCTCAAGCCGCCAGAATTCCTCTTCGCCAAAATTCGATCCGGCCAATATTTCGCGCCCAGGGAGAAAATCAAGATGAAAGCGATCGTTGTGCATGAATTCGGAGCACCCGAAGTCATGAGGTTGGAGGAAATCCCCACGCCCAAGCCCGGTCCGGGGCAAGCGGTTGTCCGGATTCATGCGGCGGGCGTAAATCCATTCGACACCTACATGCGCAACGGCACCTACCCGATCAAACCGCCGCTTCCCTACGTGCCGGGCGGCGAAGGCGCAGGGGTCGTCCACGCCATCGGCGAAGGCGTCACCGCATTCAGGGTGGGCGACCGCGTTTACCTGGCGCATCCGATTACAGGAACCTATGCGGAATACGCGTTAGCACAGGAATCGGAACTGCACCGCCTGCCCGAACGTATTTCGTTCAACCAAGGCGCCGGAATCTATGTGGCGTGGGGCACGGCCTACCATGCGCTCTATCACCACGCGAAGGCGCGGGCCTCGGAAACGGTGCTGGTGCACGGCGCGAGCGGCGGCGTGGGAATCGCCGCGGTGCAAATCGCACGCTCCATCGGCATGACGGTGATCGGTACGGCGGGGACGGACAAAGGCCTTGAACTCGTGCGGCGCGAGGGCGCCCACCACGTGTTCAACCACAAGAATGCGGGCTACATGGACGCGATTCTCAAAGCGACAAGCGGCCACGGCGTGGACGTCGTCCTCGAGATGCTGGCCAATGTGAATCTGGGAGCCGACCTCAAGCTTCTCGCACGATTCGGCCGCGTGATCGTCATCGGCAGCCGCGGCGACGTCACGATCACGCCGCGCGAACTGATGGCGCGGAGCGCATCGGTGCGGGGCTTCACGCTCTGGAATATTTCAAGCGCCGATGCGGCGGACGTTCACGCGGGCCTCGAAGCGGGCCTCGAAAACGGTACGCTCAATCCCGTGGTCGGCAAGGAACTGCCTCTTGGCGAAGCCGTCCGCGCCCACAAGGAAATCCTGGAATCAGGAGCGCAAGGAAAAATTATCCTGATCCCGTAGGTCCTGTAAGCGATCAGGTTGCATGTGCCGGTGCAAGACGGAAGCGCATCACCGCGACAACGGCGAACGCGACAAAGACCACCAGCGCGGTTATCTGCGCAATCACGAACGGCGGCTCGGACTGTGTCGGCGCCATCGCCTTCAACGCCGGCACCTTCTGGAACAACTGTACGATCAGCACAAAGAAATTCAGATAGAACGCGATCACGGCCGTGATGACGTAGACGCCGCGCCACGCGGCACGGAGATGAAACGGATAGCGCGCCAAGATGGCCAACGCGAGCACAACGAGCGACACAATTCCAACCGCGTGCGAAGGCAAAAAACGATGGAATGGAAAGAGGAAACCCGTCACGCTCGTCAGCACCGTGCTGGCAAGGAAGGTAGCCGTCCACCCGTTGAGGCGCTTCGCGGCAAATAGCCCGAACACAACGACGAATCCCGAGAGGATTCCGATGAGGCTCAGCAAGACGTGCACAGAGGTGAACGGAGTCATTCCAAAGATCATGGTGGGCTCTCCTTTCTGACGTAGATGTTCATGCCGCATTGCGGAGAAAATCAACTAGAACGCGGACCGAATGGGTCTCGCCCTCCGGCGCCCAACTGCCCGAGAACGTACACCGAACGCTGCAAATACGCAATGCCGCGCCGGGTTTCTCCACGCAGACACGAGGCATGTCCACACGGTGACGCCACGGCTTGCTCTGATGTAGAATTTCAACAGCTAAAAGTAACTTACGCGTCAGCCGCCATCGGAGAGGAGGCTCGCCATGCCAGGCGGGAAGCCAGTGCGTATCTGGGTAGGTACACGGAAAGGCGCTTTCGCCTTTTCTTCCAAAGATCGCAAAAAGTGGGATGCAGACGGTCCCTATTTTGGCGGCCAGGAGGTTCACCACGTCGCGCAGGACCCGCGCGATCCAAAGCGGCATTACGCGGCTGTCGGGAACGCCTGGTTCGGTCCGCATCTTCACGCGAGCCGGGACAACGGAAAGACCTGGCAAATTTCCGAAAAAGGCCTCGAAGTCAAAGGCATCACGGGAAAATCCTGGCAAGTCACGGAAAAAGGCATGGAGCTGAAAGAAACGCCGGATGCGACGCTCAAACGCATCTGGCACGTCGCGCCCGGCGCGGAGGATGAGCCGGGCGTTGTCTATCTCGGCGGCGATCCAGGCGTGCTTTTTCGCAGCGGCGATCATGGCGCGACTTGGGAGATGGTCTCCGGCCTCTGCAATCATCCGACGCGCGAGAAGTGGACTCCCGGCGCAGGGGGCATGATGGTTCACTCGATCCAGTGTCTCGGCGGGGGGCGTTTAATCGTTGGGATTTCGGCTGCGGGCGCGTTTCGATCGAGTGACTCGGGGAAAACCTGGGAGCCTTTCAACGGCAACGTGCGCGCCGATTTTTCGCCCGACAAATTTCCCGAAGTTGGCCAGTGCGTGCACAAGTTGAAGGCGCATCCGCGCAATCCTAATGCGCTTTACCAACAGAATCACTGCGGCATCTATCGCGCCGAATTCGATGGCAAGAAATGGGTGGATATCTCGGAGGGATTGCCTTCGCGCTTCGGTTTCGCGCTCGCGGTTCCAGCGGCCGAAAAACAGACCGTCTTCACCATCCCTGTCGATTCCGCGGAGGAGCGCTTTGTTCCCAAGGGAAGACTTCGCGTGGCACGCAGCCGCAATGGCGGCCGCACCTGGAAACTACTCACCAAAGGCTTGCCGCAGTCGAACGCTTTCGTGCTCGTCTTGCGGGAAGCGATGACGTCTGACGACCGGGATCCCGCCGGCGTCTATTTCGGCACTTCGTCAGGCACACTGTTCCACACTCGCGATGGTGGCAATTCCTGGCATGTATTGGCCGACAATCTGCCGCCAATTTACTCCGTTTCGCCCGCGATTCACTAGGCGCTCACACCGATCGCGGCAAGTGCCGGAACGATCTCTTCCAGAAATGCCGAAAGAAGCTGAGGTCGGAAATTCGGGATATCACGGAGTAGCTGCGCCTGTTCTAAACTGGATCCGCGCAATCTTATTCGTCCGGTCGTAAGGCAACCAGACCGTCGGCGGGTTGGTGCTGCTGTCGACCTGAATGTGGCGGATTTCCGTGCCTCGCGTCGGAAGCTGATACTCCGTAAATTTTTGAGTAGACGGATCGAACTTCGCGATTCGGTCCGAGTTCAGCATGCTGATCCACACCGTGTGGTCTTTCTTATCGACTGTGACGGAATAGGGCTGGCTGAATCGATGGGGCAACGGATACTCGGTCACCTTTCTGGTTCGCGCGTCAATTTTTGCAAGACGGTCCGCGAAAAATTCGCACACCCAAATGACGTCCATCTCGCGGTCTGCAACGGACCGGCGTGGACCTTTTTCCAGCGGCGTCGCGGTATTTGCCGTGAGCCCTAAGCTGGCCGAGAGCTCCCGGTCCTCCGCCGTGACCTCAAAATCGTGCAGGGCCGCGGGATCCAAGTTGAACTGGCCGACTTTTCCCGTGTGCGGATCGACGACCGTCATCCGGTTTCCGCCCGGCTCCGAAACCCACACATCGTCTTCTCGATCCACTGCGATGTCGTAATTCGCTTTTCCCGGTGTCGCGGAATAATTTGTATATTGCCCAGTGGCTGGATCCAGCTTGAACGCACCTTCGCGGTGCGGAGACCATATATTTCCGTGGGAATCGAGCGCGATGAAATCGCCGGAGGCTGGAATATTGTGCGGCCGGGGATACCTGAAAAATTTCCCGGTTTCGGGATCGAACTTCGTAGGAGCTCCTTCGCTGCCGTTTGCAAACCAGATGTCCCCCGCCTTGTCGAAGACAAGCGCGTGCGAGCTTTCCGCCGCGTTGGCCTGGTCCGCCAGCTTGTAATCGGTGACGCGTCCTGTCCGCGGATCCAGTTTCCCAAGCGTGCGCTCGGGCGTCGCGTCATCCGCAAACCAAACCGACCCGTCCTGGTCAATCGCCACATCGTGCGCGGCTCGTCCATCCCATCGCGAGGGCGTCCCCTCGGACCAATCCGCGCCGTTGTGCTCCATGACCCAGCCGGGCGGCATGTCCGCACGGGGCAGGTCATATTCGGTGACCACGATTTGAGCCGCTTCGACCGTCGGGCGTGGCAGCGGCTTCCAATTAAGCTGTGGCGTCGCGGGCCCCCGAACCCGCGCCAGATATTCCGCGAGCTCCTTCTTATAGGAATGGATGACCGGATTCGGTTTGGCATCTTGCGGTGCATATCCAATCGACTGCATCGTTTCCATCAAGGTGATGATGGAACCCCAGCCCGCTGCGTCGAATCGGTTTTGCAGCAAGAAACTCACCTGGTGGCACCCGCTGCAGTTGTTGATAAACACCGTCTTCATTCGCCGGTCGTCGGGAGTTTCCTCCGGCAAACTCGCGGCCCACTCCGTGCCGGAGAGTTGCTTGCGGAAGTCGCTGAGCGCCGGAAGCGTCAATTCGATTTGCTTGCTTCCGCCGGCCCCAAGCCCAGCTTCCGTCGTCGCGGCTTCAAAACCGAGCGTTTGCGCCCAGACTTTGTATTGGCCGCTATTCAACGGGGGAAAGGAGTATCGCCCGCTCTGGTCCGTGTAAACAGTTGTGGTGAATGTCTCCGACGCGCTTCGGGCGGAAACGCCGACTCCCTCCAGCGGTTTTCCATCCGTGGTCTTCACGGTCCCGGACAATTGGGCCGTCGAGGAAGCCGACTGCGCGGGAATCCGTTGCGCAAGGAGCGCGATTCCAAGCAACGCAATCACGGAACCAACGAGAAAAAGAACCTTTATTCGCGGCATGGTGCGCCCCTTGTGATCTGAAAGCGGCCTATCGGGCCCCCGGGTGCGTCGTGAAACCTTGTGTACAGCCACCGCAAGGGCGTGTCAAGAATTAAGATATCGGATCAGAATCCTTTCGAATGCCAACGTATTCCTCTGGGATATACTTGCGCTACGACAGGCGCTCGCGCCAATGTTTTCTGCCGGCATGGTCGCCGATCAGGATATACGCTTGCGGATTGGGCCGGATCAACATCCAGACGTCTTCTCCTTGGAGGCGGCAATGAAAAAAGCCCCCTACATCAGCCTTCTCGTGTTGCTCATCTCCTGTGTGGGTCACGCTTCCCCGGGCGGTGACATTTCCGGGGTCGTGAAAGGTGAAGACGGAGCTCCGTTTCGCGCGGCTTTTGTGCGAGCACAAAACGTGAAGACCGGGATGCGGATGATGGTTTTGACGGACAACCAAGGCAAATTCCGGACGGACTATCTTCCCGCAGGAACCTACGAAGTCTGGGCCACGGCCACGGGCTATCGAGGCGATCCCGCGCGCCGCACCGACGTAAACGTGCAAGAGGGCGAGACGTCGTCGGCCAGCTTTACGATGAAAAAGGGCGCCGTACAGTGGAATCAGTTAACAAAGTATCAGGCGGGCGTTTTGTTGCCGGAAGCAAAAGGCAAAGAAGTGGTCCTGCAGGAATGTTTCAACTGCCACGCGATGAGCAGAATCGGTATGATGCGGCGCGACCAAGAAGGCTGGCAGGAGGCCATCGACCACATGCGGCAGGTCGGTGTCGCGGACATCAAGCCCGCGGTGGCGGACCGAGTGACGGAGTACCTCGGCAAAGTTTTCGGCCCCGATTCCGACACACCGGCGTCCCCCGCCCAATTACCTGAGTATCAGAAGGTCAAGCAGGAGCATGATTCCGTTGCGGACGACGCCCTGAACCTCGTCTACGTCGATTATCAACTGACCGGAGAACCAAAGGATCGTCCGGGGACCGGCAAGCCAGACAAGGACGGAAATATTTGGATGGAGATGGGCGGCGGACTCTCGCGGCTCAATCCCGCAACCGGCGAGCTTCACACGTGGAGATTACCGGATCCAAGCCGCCCGTTCATCCACGAAATTTTGCCAACGGCGGATGGTTCGGTCTGGCTAACCATCGAAGCACAAAACAAGCTCGCGAAATTCAATCCTCGCACGGAAACGTTTGAAGTCTACGGCGAGAAATACGATGGCCCGCCGCCCGCTGAAATGGAAGCAAACGCTCCATGGCCCATCCTGCGTTACACCGCGGGTGGACAGACGGGAGCGCCGCGCAGGCACACCGCCGTTGCGGACTTGCAAGGAAACATCTGGAGTTCGGGCCGCCCGCTCAGCAAATTCGATGTCGAGACAAAGAAGTTTACTTTTTTCCCTGACGTGCCGGACACCTACGGCATTGCCGTCGACCAGGAAGGAAACGTGTGGTTCGCCGAGTTCAATTCACGCGATCATCACAGCATCGGCAAAGTAGACGTGAAAACCAACAAAGTCACGAAGTGGAATCCGCCCAGCTCGGACAGCCGGCCGCGCCGTCTCAAGATCGATTCACAAGGCATGATTTGGTTCGGCGATTATTTTGGCGGCAATCTCACGAGGTTCGATCCCAAGACACAAACCTTCAAGGAATTCAAGCTGCCGGGGCCGATGCCGACGCCGTACGGAATGGCGGTCGATCACAATGACAACGTCTGGTATGCGTCCATGTACACCGACGTAATCGGGAAGCTCAATCCCAAGACCGGCAAAGTCATCGAGTACCCTTCTCCTTATGGCGAACGCGGCACGCGAGATATGTTCGAGGATTCGCAAGGCCGGATTTGGTTCGGCGCCCAACCCTACGGAAAAGTCGGCTACGTCCGCCTGCGAACGGAGTCAGGAAAAGCCCTTGCGCAAAAGTGACGGCACAGCGGAGTCGAATGCCTTGAGAACCGGCGAGCGATCGCGCATCGCAATCATTCCGTCAGGAAAAGCGTTGGGAGCCGAGGTTCAGAACGCGGACCTTCGGATGCTCGCCGATGACGATTTTGCCGCCATCTATCGAGCCTGGCTCGACCACTCGGTTCTCCTTTTCCGCGGACAGAATCTATCGGACGAGGATTTCATCGCGTTCAGCAAGCGGTTTGGGGCGCTGGATTGGGCGCCGATTCAGGAATCTGGGCGCCGCTTTGTCGAAGGCCATCCGGAGCTCTACGTTGTCTCAAACGTGGTCGAAAACGGCGTTCCAATCGGGAGTTTGGGCGCCGGCGAAGCAACCTGGCATACCGACATGTCGTACTTACAGGATCCGCCGAAAGCGAGCATGCTTTACGCATTGGAAATTCCTTCCTCGGGAGGAAACACGTATTTCACAAGCACGTATCGTGCGTACGAATCCCTGCCGGAGGACCTCAAGCGGCGCGCCGTCGGTCTGTCCCTGAAGCACGACGGAACGTACAACAGCGGCGGCTATGTGCGGCAAGGCGTCGCCGCGGTCGACGATCCCATTACGTCTCCCGGCGCTCTTCATCCACTCGTGTGCACACATCCCGAAACCAAGCGGCGACTGCTATACCTTGGACGGAGGCGCAATGCCTACATACAGGGTCTGTCGCTTCCGGACTCCGAATCGCTGCTCGACCAGTTGTGGTCCTATGCGACCCGTGAGGAATTCGCGTGGCACAACGAATGGCGCGTAGGCGACCTCGTTTTGTGGGACAACCGATGCACCATGCATCGGCGCGACCCTTTTGACGCCGGCTCGCGGCGGATTATGCACCGCACTCAGGTGAAGGGCGAAACGCGTCCGAGCGTATGATTCGAGTGCTGATCTGGCATGGACTAATCGGCAAGCACAGACACATCAAAAGTAACGCCGCGATGGCGGCATTTATTTAAAGCTGCGGAAAAATGTTTCCTCCCGCTGCGGCTCGCAAAGCCGTAGCCCTCCTATCACCGCGCCAACAGCGTCCCGAATCCCGCTGCCTTCCCGCTCAAACCCAACAGCCGCACTCCCGCGCAGCGCGCGCGGCTTGCTCGACGACACGCGCGACGCGAGATCACCGGGTGAAGAAGAAACTCCCCGGCACATCGGCCACGACGGAATAATCCGGTTAACAGACGTCTCCTGCCTCCTTGGTAGCGTAGAATCTCCGGTTCAGTGAAAATCATGCGACTGCATTTCTGCCGCGCTGATGGCGACGGGCGCAACTCTCGATGCTTTAACCGAAATTACGTTGTCTTGATTCTGCAGGATGCCTTCGACGTACAAGAAGCGTTCGCGGTTGATGGTGATGCGATGTTTTTCATACAAATCGGGACGGACGATCACATTCGCGATGCCCGTTTCATCTTCGAGGCTGAGAAAAACAAATCCTTTGGCGGTTCCAGGCCGCTGCCGGGCAATCACACAACCAGCAACACGTGTGTATGCCCCATCCGCGATGCGATGCAAGTCGCAGGCGCGTTTCACCTTCATGGATTCCAGTGCGGCGCGGCGATAAGCCATCGGGTGAGGTCCTGCCGTAATGCCCGAACCATGAAAGTCCGCGACCAATCGTTCGTCATCTGTCATCGGTTGCAACGGCGAACTCTCCCAGGACTCGGGAATCGATTTGAGCAGTGGCCCGGCTGAACGGGCGGCGCGTTCCACCTGCCAAAGGGCAGTGCGGCGGTGCACTCTCTCGCCGAGAAAATTGAGAGCTCCGATTGCGCCGAGCGTCACCAGTTCTGATTTCTGCAGTTCGGGAACGCGTTGCACGAGGTCTTCGATGCTCACAAAAGGATGCACCTGCCGCTCGCGGAGGATCGCTTCTGCTGCCGCCTGCCTCAGCCCACGCACGTAGCGAAGGCCAATCCGCAAACACGGGAGATCCTTGCCGTCCTTGCCGGGAGCGTGCTCGATCGTGCATAGCCATTCCGAGCGCCGGGCATCGATCGGCTTCACTCGCAGGCTGTGGCGTTGGGCATCTTTCACGATCGTGGCGGCGCTGTAGAAACCCATTGGCTGATTGTTCAGCAAAGCGGCCGTGAACGCCCCCAAATAATGGCACTTGAGGTAGGCGCTCGCGTAAGCAATGAGCGCGAAACTAGCCGCATGGGATTCGGGAAAGCCATATTCGGCGAACGAAGTGATCTGCATGATGATCTCTTCCTGAGTTTCTTTGCCGATCCCGTTCTGCTCCATCCCCTGCCGCAACTTCACTTCGATTTCTCTCATGCGGCTCCCCGAGCGTTTGAAGCCCATCGCACGCCGAAGGTCCTCCGCTTCACCTCCCGTAAAGTTGGCGGCGATCATCGCCATGCGCAGCAGCTGTTCCTGAAACAGAGGCACCCCCAGCGTTCGCTTCAGTATGGGTTCGAGCAAAGGGTGGGCATACGTCACCGGCTCCCGGCCCTGACGCCGGCGCATGTACGGGTGCATCATGTTGCCGACAATGGGACCAGGGCGAATGATTGCGACCTGCACCACAAGATCGTAGAACTTTTCCGGTGCATTCCGCGGAAGCGAAGACATCTGTGCCCGGCTCTCGACCTGGAACATCCCGACCGTGTCCGCCCGCCGCAACGTTTCGTAGACCAAAGGATCGTCAGCGGGAAGCTGCGCCAGATCGAGCGGTTTGCCGTAGTGTTTCGGCACGAGCTCGAGACACTCTTCCAGAACCGACATCATTCCGAGGCCGAGCAAATCCACCTTCACGATTCCCATGTCGGCACAATCGTCTTTGTCCCATTGCACGACGACACGGCCCGGCATCGTTGCCGGCTCCAGCGGAACCACGGAATCCAATTGTCCCTGGCAGACAACCATGCCGCCCGAGTGTTGTCCCAAATGACGCGGCAAATCCTGAATGCGCTCGCACAATTCCCGATACTTCCGCACGCGCGGGTGGCCCAGGTCGAAACCTGCCTGATGGAACTGATGCTCCGAGGTATCGGTTGGCCCACGCCAGCCCCATGTGTTCACCAGACTCGACAGTTGATCGAGGCTCTCGCGGTCAAAACCAAGCACCTTGCCCACTTCACGCGCCGCCGAACGCCCACGGTAGGTAATGACATTGGCGGTCATGGCCGCGCCCAGTTGTCCGTATCGTCGGTAGATGTATTGAATCGCCTTCTCGCGCTGGTCGCCGCTCGGTAAGTCGAGGTCGATGTCCGGCCATTCGCCGCGCTCCTCCGAGAGAAACCTCTCGAAGAGAAGTTCCATCCCCACCGGATCGACGGCCGTAATGCCGAGCGAATAGCACACGGCGCTGTTGGCCGCGGAGCCGCGTCCTTGCACGAGAATCTTTTGCTCGCGGCAAAAGCGAACAATATCCCACACGATCAGAAAATACCCGGCCAGCTTGAGTTTCTCGATAAGCTTCAGTTCCCTCCGCACCTGCCGTTCCGCCCGTGCCAGCAATTCCTCATCGCCTTTTGCCGCATAACGCTGCCGGAGGCCCTCCTCCGTGCGCTTTCGTAGAAACGAGTCCATCGTGTCGCCCGGCGGCACCGGGTAGCTCGGAAACTCATAGCCCAAATCAGCTAATGTGTATGCAAGGCGCGCCGAGAGTTCGCCCGTATTCGAGATCGCGCGTGGCAGGTCGGAAAACAAGCGGCTCATTTCCATCTCCGAACGAAGGCAGCGCTCGTCGTTGCGTTCGAGAAAGCGGCCAGCGGTTTCGAGCTGGCAATGATTCCGAATGCAAGAAAACACGTCGAGAATTTCGCGATCCTTAGCGTGCGCGTAACGAACGCCATTGGTCGCAAGCAAGGGTAGATTCAGACTCTCCCCGATGCGGACTGCGGCTTGATTCCTGCTTTCCTCCGCGGCGTCGAAATGCCTCTGTACTTCGATATAGACATTTCGTTTTCCAAAAATACCGGCAATTCTTTTGATATTCCGTCGCGCCTCTTCATACCCTCCGTGCGCAAGAAACGCCGCCAGGGGCCCTTCTTCGCCACCTGTAAGGCATACCAGCCCTTCCGCGTGCCCCGCTATTTCGTCCATCGTCGCGGTTCCCGTTCCTTTTCCCTCTTCCCGCAGTTTGTAACGAGTGATGAGCCGGCAAAGGTTCCGGTATCCCGTCCGGTTCTCAACCAGCAGCGCTAGGCGCACAGGCCTGGGAGGAATTTTGTTCGGCATCCACGAGGGCACTCCCGCTTGTGTTCCCAGGTCCGCCACGGAGATTTCCGCACCAACGTGAGCGCGGATTCCGGCCTTCTTCGCCGCCACGTGAAATCGCGGTGCACCGTACACTCCGTCGCGATCCAGCAGCGCACCGGCCGGCATCCCGAGTCTTGCAGCTTCGGCAACCAGTTCCTCGGGCAGAGAAGCGCCTTCCAGAAAGCTAAACGCCGAACACAAATGAAGCTCGACATACATCAGTCGTAGATTCCTTCCACGAACCAGCGCCGAGAACGCAAATCCCGGTAAATGCGATACAGCGCGGTCTCTTCTTTTTTTGCGACGCCATGGGGATCCGCTTGATACCTGGGACGCAACGCACGAATCAAAACGTCCCATTCGTCTCGCGCCCAGACTGTTTCCGACCACCAATCGCCCTTGGTTCGCCATGGTCCCGAGAGAGTGAGAACTTCCCTTCGCACACCATCGCAGGAAATGGCGCTCGGCTTCGCATCATGCAACTCGACCGCGGCAGGAAGCGGAGGACGGTAAATCCGCAAAGCCGCCGTTGGCCGGCGCTCGCCGGCAGAGATGCCCATGGAACTTTCGGAAAGGACAAAATGGTTCTGCCGAAACGCATTCGGCCGATGCGTATCGAGCAGCACCGGCATTCCCACTCGGCCTTCGCCCACCGTGCTCTGAATTCGCGCCAGCGTAACTTCCAGCCGCTCTGGTTCAGGGCTGAGCGGTAAAAACAATCCCATTTGTCTCGTCCGCAAATGAGCCGGCACAGCCAGAATCCTTACCGCAGTGACTGGTGATCCGGGCGGATGCGCTTGTAGATCCAGCTGTAGCAGCTTCAAGAGCAATTTGCTCTCTTTTGCCGGTACAGGCAGCCGAAGCGTCCGAATGTGAAGCAGCGGTTCTTTCTTCCGTGAATCGTTCCTTTGCAACGTCAGCGTGATTTTGACTGTATTCGTGGCCAGAACATGCATCCGGAGCCGCACGCACAACTGATCGAGAAGCCGATTGAAAATGAACATCAGCGGATCGAGCAACTCGACCGGTGATTCCAGTTCCGTGCATTCTTCAAATTCAACCGGAGGCTCCTTCGCGATCAGCGGCCTCGGATCGGCGCCTCGTGCCAACAGTTGCCAGCGCCGGCCTTCCTGTCCGAGCCGCTCGACAACCGCAACCTCATGCAAGGCAGCAAATTCCGCGCAGGTATGAATGCCCCACCGCTCTAATGTCTCGAGAAGCTCCGCGGGAATTTTCAGCGAAGACAGCGGAAGCACGCCGAGCTGGGCGCTTTCCTCTCCCTGCGGAACCAGGGTGACGCCGGGAAATCCCCGCGCGGCGCAAATGGCGGCTTCCGGGTTTCCGGCGACTGCCACATTTGCATCGAAACCCACTTCTCCAGCGACACGCTTCAGGTCGCCGGCAATTTTTTCCGGCGAGCCGAAAAGTCTCTCGCAGCCTGCGATGTCCAGAGCCACCGTATCCGGTGGCTCCTCCTTGTTCCCGGTGGTGTCCTGGACGCGAGGAGAAATCGTCCAGGCGCAGTCCAGCAATGCCGCATGCGCCGTCGCTTCCTGGGAATGCGAGCGCCATCGCCATACAACTCCGCTACATGCTTCCGCCTGCAATTTCGTCATCCCGATCTCCACGCCCAGCGCCTTCGCCGCGGCATTCGCACCAAACACTTTTGTCAAGGGCGGGGCGCCCTCGAAAACCCCGACGGGTTTGCTTCGGAGGTCCGGCTCGATGCGAATGACGGCTTGCACCGAAAAATCAGGAACGAAGAGGCATGCAAAAGGCACGACGGAACCTCATTTTTAGAAGAAAATTTCCGGACGGCGAAACCGGCGACCTCTAAGAACTGCCCGACGATAAAGTGTACATTTGCCAGCGGGTGGAGCTGGACGGTCCTGGCTGTGTCCGGGAACGTATGACTTCTCCCTCGACCTCAAAACCTCGCAAGGTAGCGGCGCCCAATGCCTTACTGGAAGGAATCGCAAAATTCCAGTTCTCCTGCCTGCGCTGGCATCGGAGCACAAGGGAGGCGCAGCTTTTGGCGCACGGCTCTTCTCCAAGCAACACCAATGTCGTCGGAGTGGCTTCCACGATGCGCTGGAAACGAAACCATGTGCTGAGAGGAATTCGTCTCGCATCAACCCACGAAATGTTTCCGACATCGAATACCACCACGCTCCATCCTCCGCTGTGCAAGAGCAGATCGGTTGTCTTCAGAGCTTGTTCCAACCGCTTCCACGGCTTTACTTGGGGGAATTCTCCTACTTCGCCTTTCCTGGGCTGATAGATGTCCTGACTTTGACTCCGTGCGGCATCCCTGCGATAAACACGCTCCTCTCGCCGGGAGCCTTGCCGGTCAGCTTCCGCCTGTTCTCCAGCGCATCCCGCAGTAACATGAATTTGCATTGCCGTGGGTGGGAAGAGCCCTTGCTGTCGTGCTTCTCGAAAATGGAACTCTGTTTTTCTGGCTTCGTTGTCTTCCAGGAGCGACGGAATCGCCATTTCGATCCCGCGCATTTGGTTGCGTGGATGTTTCCAGACGAACCCGTCTGGCTTCTCATGGGTTTCTCCCGGCTCCTGCCGCTCATACTGTTTCGCCCCGTTCTTGGATTGCAAGGTTGCTTCGCGAGCGGATGCTGCCCCCTGATCCAATCCGTTAGCCGCATTGCCCCCGCAACGAATCCACAATAGGCGCGTGTAATCCACTCCCGCGGCAGCTAACGACAACGGGTCTAGGGAATCCGAGACATCCACGAACGCGCACAACTCTTTCCTCCCCGTAGCCTGAGCCAGCAAGGCCACGCTCAGGCTTGTCCTTCCTGAAGACGCCGGGCCGCACAATTCCACCAGGGACCCGCGAGGAAAGCCGCCGCCCAATAGTCCATCCAGTTCCGCCACGCCGCTTGGTTGGAGTTCCGAAGACACGCGGGCGCGCGAAGAAAATCCTTCCAGTCCGCGTGCAAAATCTCCGCTTCTGAAGGCAGTGCGAAATGCGGGAATAGTAGCCATAAGCGCCATCCAATATTCGCTTTTTATTCGCCTAAGGTACCCCATGTCCCTTCTGCCTGTCAATACGATCCGAGAAAGAGTAGCGGTGTTATTTGTGGAGTTTCGAGCACACACAACCAAGCAACCCGTTATTCCGGGAGAAGCGAGAAATCTCCCGGTGCTCGAAATTCGGTGAAAAAAACATTCCTCGGCGCAGAACGTGCCTCGAAACGACCTGCAGAAAAGTCTCTCGCGACGCGACAGGAATCAAATGACCCCACTGCGGGAAACGGAAAAGGGTAGGGAGACAATCTTGAAGGATCGACTATCCGAAGGCTCGATCGTTTTTTGTCACGTATGATGAACACGCCCAGAATACTCGACACGCGTACGGCATAGCAGTACTATGCATCCACAAATTATCCCGGCTACACCCAGATGTTCGAATAGATTCGCGAGATGATCATGGAATCGCAGGTAGATTTGCGCAGCGCCTGGATCGGATCGCTTGAGGAAGTTCGTTGCCTGTCCGCACGCCATCATACGCTGCGGGCTGGATACGAGCAGCCGCAATCGAGCACCTAACAAACCTAACAAAGGGAGGGGTTCATGAGAGGGAGTCACGATCGCATTATCACCAGCCATGTTGGCAGCCTGCCACGCCCCGATGATCTGATCGAGGCCAACCGCAAGCGCGAAGACGGCAAATCAGGCGACGAGGGCGCGTTCCAAGCGCTACTGCAATCCGCTGTGAATGATGTGGTGCGCCACCAAAAGGAGGCAGGCGTCGATGTGCCGAACGACGGCGAGTTCGGCAAGTCGATGGGGCACGCGATCAATTATGGCGCATGGCTCAGCTACGGCTTCCGGCGCTTGAGTGGCTTTCAGCTCGAGAATCCGCCTGAGGTTCCACCGCGCCCGGCGAAACCGGGCGATTTGTCGATTGCCGGCTTCGCGCAACGGCGCGACCGCGCGAAGTTTGCTGCCGCGTATAACGATCCCAATTCCGGCATCACGACCGGGGTTCGAAGATTTGTGCCGCCAGTCTGCGTCGGGCCGGTCAAGTACATCGGCCAGGAAGCGATTAAGGCGGATATCGCGCGTTTCAAGGCAGCGCTCAAAGCGAACGGCGTGGAGGAGGGATTCCTGTCCGCGCTCGCGCCCGGCGAAGCTGCGCGGGTCGGCAACGCCTATTACAAAACCGACGACGAATTCGTATTCGCCTGCGCCGATGCGATGCGCGAGGAATACAAGGCGATCGTCGATGCCGGCTTGATCCTGCAGCTTGACGATCCCGGGATCGCCGAGTTTTGGGACGAGATCGTACCTGAGCCCAGCGTCGAGGCCTACAAGCGCTTCATCATGGTCCGGATCGATGCGCTCAACCAATCGATCAAGGGCCTGCCCGAGGATCGCATCCGTTTCCATCTCTGCTGGGGAAGCTGGCACGGTCCGCATGTCACCGACCTGCCGATGCGCGACCTCATCGATGTGCTGCTGGCCGTCAAGGCCGACGCCTACCTCTTCGAGGCGGGCAACGTCCGCCACGAGCACGAGTGGGAAGTCTGGCAGGACGTGAAGCTCCCGTCGCACAAATTCATCCTGCCGGGCGTTGTAAGCCACGCAACCAACGTGGTTGAGCATCCCGAAGTGGTCGCGCAGCGGATCATGCGCTACACCAACATTGTCGGCCGTGAGCGGGTCATTGGCTCGACAGATTGCGGGCTGGGCGGCCGCATCCATCCCGACATCGCCTGGGCGAAGCTAGAAGCGTTGGCACAAGGCGCACGCGTTGCGAGCAAGAAACTCTGGCGTTGAGTTCCGCTCTCACGCCGAATTGCCGGAACGGGTGGCGCGTTCTTTGCGCAGCACAGGACGCTATTTTCCATTTTTCAGGTTTGGGATTTGCTTGAATCGTACCGCTCCGGCGGAATTCGTCCATGCACAGAAGAAAAAAGGAGAGAGGCGCTCGGCAGAATCATGAGCGCCTCGCCTACGGCTTAATCAAAGTTTCCAATACCTCACTGGATCACCTCCTTCTCGGCAAGGCTGCCGATGGACTATTTTAAATCCTTTCACTCGTGCCCACAATGGCGATCTTATCCATCTAATACCAGACGGAAAACGCTTGGTTACTCGAAGACCAAACCCTCGGGCTGCTGGCCATCCTTTGCGCGGCAAAGCATGGGAATTCCACGAAGACTTTGGTATGGGCGGCGGGGATCAAAATTGCATCTCCTAAAAATAAATCCTGAATTGCCAAAGAAATAGCACCATTGTCCTTCCTCCAAAGCGACGCGGCAGGAATCAAATGCCACCACCACCTCCCCCTCGGAGGCGCTTGACTTGGGGCCCAAGCGGTTCTACTCTCTGCGCCGAAGGGTGAGGAGCGCCTTCGCGCCATGAGCTTATCCAACCTGAAAAGATATTTCCGCGGTCCAAAGGCCGCGTGGCTCGTGCTCGGCATGCTGTCCGCGGCGATACCCGTAGCGGCAGCCACGGCCCGGATCTACGTTACGAACAGAGGCGGAACCACCATTTCCGTGATCGACCCTGCGACGAACAAGGTTGTGCAGGTGATCAAGGGCATTGAGTCGCCCGAGGTGGTGCGATTTTCTCCCGATGCAAGTCGTCTCTACATCGCCACTCGATCCGAAGACTTCCTCGACGTCATGGATCGAAAGAGCGGGAAGATTATCAAAAAGGTGCCTCTCAGCGGTTGGGCTAACGATGCGGCAGTCACAAGTGACGGCAAACTGATTTTGGTCTGCATCCGGAATACGGGGCAAGAGGCGGAGGATGTCGGGGCGCTGGATGTCATCGATGCCAAATCTTTGGAGAAGGTCAAGAGTATTCCGGTCAAAAGAGGGTTGCACGACATTTCAGTGACTGGGGACGGTAAATTTGCGGCCGCCGGATCGCCAGGCGGGCAGGTCATAACCGTCTTCGATCTCCAGAAGATGGAAATTGCCTGGGAGCTTCCCTACGACCAGGGGATATTGCCGCTCATCATCGAGAGTAATCCCGACGGCTCGGGCCACCTGATCTTCGCGCAGCTGAACCAAACGAACGGATTTTCCGTGGTGGATTTTGCGACACACAAAGAGATCGCTAGAATCAAGAATCCTGACGAACCCAAGGGGTTCGGCCCCGGATGCGAGGGCATTAGCCATGGCATCGGCCTCGCCCCCGATCATAAGACCCTCTGGACCAACAGCAGGCCAGCCAATGCGGTGTTCGTCTACTCTCTTCCTGACCTCCACCTGCTGGGCCATGTCCCCTTGCCCGAAACCGTCGTGCCGGGAAAGGCCAATCGGGGTGGCGGACCGGCTTGGATTACTTTCACTCCCGACAGCAAGACCGTCTATGTCTCCACTTGCGGAACCAAATCGATAACCGCCATCGACGTAGAGACAATGAAAGAAGTAACTCGCATCCCCGTCGGGGAGATGCCCGACCGGATCAGCACGTTGGTCCTGCCCTAAAGCTTCGAGCATTTTGTAGATTCGGCGGGCCTCCCAAAGACGTGGAACTGTGGGCTGTGACGCCGGCTTTCAGCGAACGCACGCGAGGTGATTATGATTTCGAGGATTCTGCCAAAGATAATCTCCGCTAGTTTCGTGGTAGCGGCGGCCGCTTTACTGTACGTGCTTGCTCCTCTCGCCACGGCGCAGAACTCCGGGGACTCCGGCGCGCAAAAGCCGCAGCTGGACTATGAGTTTTTCAAAGCGCGCGTCGAACCCATCTTCCTGAAAAAACGCTCGGAGGACCATGCCCGTTGCTACGTTTGCCATCAAGTGATGCGCCACGGTGGCGGTCCCCTGAGTCTGGACATGCTCGCACCCGGGCAAAGCTTTTGGACGGAGGAACAGTCCCGCCACAACTTCGAGGTCGTCTCGAAGCTGGTGGTTCCCGGCAATCCATCCGTCAGCCTGTTTCTGCGAATGCCGCTGGCGCCGGAGGCGGGGGGCCTCGCCGACACCCATCAGGGGGGAAGGCAATTTGCGTCCGAGGACGACCCGGACTGGCAGAACATGAAAGCGTGGGTCCTCGGGCAAAAATTAGGAAGCTCTTCCAAGCCGCAGTAAGGTCTCTTTTGGGGTGAGTGACGCCGCCTCTCGTGCAACCGCGCAAGTTATTGAAGGTGTAGCCCGCGCGGTCCTAGGGCCTCGCCGATTCTTTCCGCATGAAAAGACACGAAAAGACTTGCACCTCAAATCAGCGCGCAGTAACTCATGAGGTTGGTAGGGGCGGTGGGGATCGAACCCACGACCTTCGGCTTAAAAGGCCGCTGCTCTACCACTGAGCTACGCCCCTACAGACAATCTCGTGATTGTATCGGTTGCGCGCACGCGCCGCAACGGCTGTTCCACGTGTCTCCAACCGATTCCGCCGCGTTCCGGGCCCGCGCCCCGCACCACGCTCGCCGCGGGGACTCCAAACCCGCCTAAAACTGCGCTGCAGCCGAACAAACGCCCAGGAAGGGTTCTGCGTCGATTCATGCCTCTTTCTTCCGAAAAAAGCCTACAACAGATGGAATGCTCGGTATCCCGTCCCAGCCCAGCGAAGCGTATACCTCCATACCGATAGCCGAACCGAAGCTTGTGGCCGTTCTTGTAAGACGATCCGGCAAAATCTCCGCGTGAAATTCGAGGATCGCCGGGAGGCCTAGCGGCGATGCCTGACGACGGTCACAAGAGACGTATTGAAAGACAGACCTCGCGATCGCACGGGAATGGAAAATGTTTTCTGAATTCGAGTAGGACAGGCTTCAGCATGCCGATTTGGATTCACCCTTGAGAAAACCGACAGGCTGAAGCCCATCTTACGAAATTCGCTCCAGCGGCCATTCCTCGGCGCCATTCGCTTTGCCGGCTGAGCCGCTCGGGCCTTTTCTGGTAAAAAATGTGCCTAAGCCAATGCCTTCACGCGCGGACGCTTGCGCTTCCATTCGTAGTCCTTGCGCAGGAGGGCCAGGTGTTTTTTGGCCTGCATGTTGAGCTCGGCGAACGCCGCCTTGACGCTGGCGCGCACTTCGGCTCCTTCGCCCGTGGCGTGGAGCGCGCCCGTGGGCAGCGTGAGATGGACCGAAAAGATATAGATCTCCTTCCGGGGATGTTTCTCAATGCCGGCATGCAGTTGCACGAGGTCTGGATCGTAATGTTTGAGCAGTTTTCCGAGCTTTGCCGCCTGCCGCCGCGTTTCTTTTTCGACCGGCTCGCGCCATTCCTCGCGAGCGTGGCGAATCGTGAGTTTCATGGTAAAACCTCCCCGAAAAAGAGATGGAAGGTGCACGCCGTCCGCGGCAAACTCCGCAAACGCGTGGGCAAATTCAGCATAGCAACTCTCGAATGGGGATGCAAAACGCGGGACCGCGGTCCCGCCGCCGAGCCTATTTTTTGAAGAGGTCTTCGAACGCCTGACGGGCGTCGTGGGGACGTGAAACGCGCTCCGGCGCAGCCGCTGCGGAGCTCGATGCGGGAGCCGACGGCGCGGTATCCTTTTCAATGGTAGTGCGGAATTCGTAGAACGAACAGTCGTTGCGCTGGTCTTTTCGCGCAATGCGCTCGGGGATCGGCTTCATGCATTCAAAGCGCGCGCCAGTGTCAAAATAGGCGCACTGTTTGCAGCAATGCAGTTCGAAGCCGCAGCGCGGGCACTTCCCGTTCGAATCAAAACCCTGCTGCAGCACGGCGCCGCAATTCGAACAGCGCGCGCGCGTAATTGTGCCGACCATGCGCGGCGTCCGCGGTCCGATTTGTTCCTGCCGCGGATGGCCTTCGTGCGGACGTTTTTCTTTTTTTGGGGGCTCGTCGGCACTCATATAGCCCCTATGCTTATACTTCCGGTCCAAGGGAAAACCTCCAGGGGGGAATACCCATCATACCCCGAATCAGAAAATGCAACACGAAAATTAAGCGAACCTGTGAATATTCGTCCCGCGGTATCAAAAGGACCCGCCTCCGTCCGCTTTGCTTCGAGGCGCCCACAGCCCGGACAATCCTTCGGGGCGCAAATCCGGCCGCAGGAATTTCCGCGGCGTTCCGGCATCGGAGAGAATTGCTTCCGCGGCCAGGTAACCGCTGCGGACCGCTCCCTCCATCGTGGACGGCCAGCCCGTGGCGGTCCAATCACCTGCGAGAAACAGGCCTGAAATCGGGCTTTTCTGCGCGGGCCGCCACCGGTCCGAACCGGGCGCGGGCGAAAACGTCGCGGACATTTCCTTCACGACGGTTCCCCTCACGAGGACAGCGTCGCGCGTCGCAGGGAGCACCCCGCGCAGTTCCTCGAGGCACAGCGCAATGATTTCCTGGCGCGAGCGCGAGGCCAGCCCGTATGCGGCGCTGATCACAAGCTGCAGGTACTGCCCGCCCCCTTCTCCGCCACCATTTGCCCCGTAGAGCCGAGTCTTGTTAAAAATCCACTGGGTCGTGCTATCGAGCAAACTGAGAAACGGCTCACTCATTACCGTGCGATTGAACCAGAGATGCACGCCTGTAATCGGCGAAGCCTTGAGATTGCCGAGATTCGCAAACACAGGCTCCCCTTCCACGACTTCCGGCGGCAAGAGTTCGGGCAATGCATCCTGCGGAACCGCCGCCACATAATAGTCCGCAGTCTCGACCGAGCCATCTTCCCTGTCCACGCCGTCCGCACGGCCATCGGCAACGAGAAATCCCCGTACACCGGCGCGCAACCGGACTTCCCCGCCCCGCCTGGCGAGCGCCCGGCGGCAGCCCTCGTACAGCTCGCCGAGTGGAACGCGCGGCACGCCGACGCGGTATCCGCCGCGCGTCGAAAGGAACGCTTTCCAGAACACGTCAATGCCGTACTGCGCGTCGATCCGGGCAAGTTCCTCATCGAGCGCGCTCACGAGGATCACTTCCCAGAAGCGGCGAATGGCGCGATCGGTCTGGCGGTGCTTTTGTAGCCACGCCAGCATCGTGATGTTCGTGCCGCCGCTGGTTGAAACGTCCGCGGGCCGCCCCGCGCTGCGTGCGATGGCGATGAGCGCCCCTGCGATCGAGCGCTTGTCCGCCCAATCGAGCAGCGGAAACATCGCGAACGAAGCCGCCAAATGCAACGGCGGTGGAAGTCCAGCGGATTCGATCGCGCCGCGTCGCCCATCCGGCGCGGCGAACAGCAGCCGGTCGAAAAATCGAATCTCATCCGCCGCGCCCACACGGCGATAAAAATCCTCGAGATTCGTGCAGCACCCGAGCGTCACGTGCTGGCAATTGTCGACGTGCTCGCCACCGGGTAGCACGTAAGAGGCCGCGCGTCCACCCAAATGGGGCCGTTTTTCGAGCAAACGCACGCGAAACCCGGCTTCAGCCAGCGCGACGGCCGAGGAAAGTCCCCCCAGGCCGCCGCCGATCACGATCACGCTCTTTGAGGACATTGTATTGGGAATACCAGCCGAGCCGCGCGCGCAACAAAATCCCGGTTTTCTCCGGAGTGCCGAGCCGCACACGTTCGGAGAAGACATCATACCCGCGTGCCTCGATGCGGCCCAGTAAGGAGCTGTAAATGCGCGCCAGCGCCCAAAGCGCTGCCCGCGCGTCCGCATGCACCCGCGGGATCAACCCCACTCCTTCGCGATAAAAGCTGCGCGCGCGTGCTGCTTCGAATTCAAAAAGCGAACGAACACCCGATGTGAGGGGTCCGCGCGCCAGTTCACCGGGCCGTACGCCGAATTGGGCGAGATCCTCCATTGGCAGATACACGCGGCCCATCTCGTAGTCCTTGGGCACGTCGCGAAGGATGTTGGTGAGTTGAAATGCAATGCCCAAGCGCTCCGCGAGTTCCGGCGCGTGCGGATCGTCAAATCCAAAAACATGCAGGCACGTGAGGCCCACGGTACCGGCCACGCGATAGCAATATTCGCGCAGACGGTCGAACGTCGGATATTCGCCGACCTGCAAATCCATCTCCGCGCCGGAGATCAAATCATGAAAATAGCGCGGTGGAATATGAAAGCGCGCAATCGTGTCCGCAAAAGCGGGTAAAATGGGATGGCTTGAAACTTCGCCCGCGACAGCGGCATCGAGCGCGGCGCGCCAGCGCGCAAGCCCGCGCCGCTTCTCCGCCGCGCCTCCGACCGTGTCCGAGACATCGTCCACGAGGCGCATGAAAGCATATAGCGCGCACAGCGCGTCGCGCTTGGCCGCGGGCAACATGAAAAATGCATAGTAAAAATTGCTGGCCGAGGCGCGCGCGATACGCCGGCATTCCGCGTATGAGGCGAGAACGCCGCCTTCCGGCGCGCGCACTGAATTTTTGAAATTCGGCTGGAGGCGTCCGCCCTCGACAACGGCGAGCCGCCCGGATACAGGGGGAGCGATGGGCGCAACACGCTCGCCGTTTGAGAATAGACGCCGAATGAGAGCGCTCGCCAAGAGCCGCGCCTGCTTCGATTTTGGGATTGAGGGCCGGTGCGCGAGCGTGTTGTATCCGGCGGCCTCGATGGCATCGAGCACAGCGAGCCCGCCTCGCGTAAACATTTCGATGTCGACTCGCAGCGCGGAATCGACGCTGCGCACGAGCGGCGCGCCTTCGGCGAAGAGTTGCCGCGTCCGCGCGATAAGGTCTTTCATCAGCGAGACGTATCGCGCGTCAAACCGGTGCTCCACAATGTCGTTTTCCGCGAGCCCATGGGCGGCGAGCGCTTCGAGCGGAATATAGATGCGGCCCTTTTCGAGATCGCGCGCGACATCCTGCCAGAAATTCGCCAGTTGGAGGGCCGTGCAGGTCGCGTCGGAAAGCTGCTGCCGCTCCGCATCGCGATACCCGCACAGGTAGAGCACCAAGCGCCCCACCGGATTCGCCGAACAGCGGCAATAGGCGAACACATCATCCCAGGTGGGATGTCGCCGCACGGTCTGGTCCTGCCGAAACGCGATGAGAAGATCGGAAAACGGCTCGATGGGAATGTCGCACGCGACAATCGTTCCGCGTAGCGCGATGAACACAGGATGCGACGGCCGACCCGCGTAGCAATCGCGCAGTTCCTGGTCCCAGGCGTCCAGCAGCGCAAGGGCTTTCGCGGCGCCGCGGATTTCATCCCCCAGGTCATCCGCCCAACGGCAATAGGCGTACAAATTGTAGAAATGCTGGTGCAGCCGCCGCGGAAGCATCCAGGACACTACGTTGAAATTTTCGTAGTGATGCGTCGCGAGCCAGCGCGTGTAGCGCTCAGCTTCGGCGACCGAGCATCCGGACGGCGGCAGACGGCGCGCAATTTCGAGTTCAACAGGGATTTGCATGATGCGTGGCCAACCGCCGGAGAGCCCGGCGCGGCCCGAAACGTTCCGTGAGGGCGAGGCGCGTTACGGAATCACCGCAACTTTCATTTCGCCGTTGCGCTGCTTCATGTGCTCGAACATTTTCGGAAGATCCGAGAGCGGGATTTCCGAGTTCACGAAGTCGCTTGAGCGGATTTCGCCCCGCGCCACCGATTCGAGCGCTTCGCGAATGAAGCGCGGCGTGTGATGGAACGTCGACTTGATCGTGATCTCCGAATAGTGCAACGTGTTCGGATCGACCGGCACGACCGTGCCGCGCGGACAACCGCCAAACAAGTTGACGGTGCCGCCGCGACGCACCATCTGGAGCGCCCATTCCCACGTCTGCGCCGTTCCCACGGCTTCGATCACAGAGTCGGCTCCGCGCCCACTTTCGGTCAGTTCGCGCACGGCCCGCGCCGGATCGCGAAGGTCTGTCGCGATAAACGCCGCACGCGCGCCGAAGCGCTCCGCCGCTCGAATCTGGTTCGGCCGTTTGCCGAGGGCGATCACTTTGACGCCGCGACCGGCGAGGATGCGAATGAACTTGAGTCCAATCGGCCCACAGCCAATCACAACGGTGGTGTCTCCCGCCTGGGTTCCCGTCTCATGAATTCCGCGCAGCACGCAGGCGAGCGGCTCGACCATCGCCGCATCCTGGAACGACACGTGTTCCGGAATCACCAGCATGTTTTCCCGGACGATTCGTCCTGGGATGCGGATATATTGTGCGTACGCGCCATTGTTGAAGAGCAAGTCTTCGCACAGATTACTTTGTCCCTTGCGGCAAAACAGGCACACGTTGCACGGCGCGGAGTTCGAAGGAACGACGCGCGCGCCGACTTTCAAGCCGCCATTCACGTCGGAGCCGAGCATTTCTACGACGCCGGCAAGCTCGTGCCCGAAGACGGCGGGTGGCGTGATCATGCGTGCGTGATAGCCCCGCTTCCAGACTTTTAGGTCCGTCCCGCAGGTCAGGGCCACCTTCACGCGGATTAGGGCCTCGTCCGGCGCGAGTTTGGGGATGTCGATGCTCTCGATCCGGAGATTCTCACTTCCGTAAAGAACGGCAGCGGTCATGAGGCCAGTTTGTTCGAGAACTTGTACGGTTCTATTCAAGGCTGGATCACCACTTTAAGAGAATTACCAACCGGATGGGCCGCAAGCTGCAACGCTTCGCCCATATCTTCCAATGAAAAGCGATGCGAAATCAGTTCGCGCACGGGCAACCGGCGCGTAAAGATCAACCGTGCGGCTTCCGCCGCCCGGTCGACGGCCGCGCTGTAGCTTCCTAAAATTTCCTTTTCCTCAACGCCCACGGCCGCCGCCGGAAATTCGACCTTCATCTGCGGATCGTTTTGCGCGAACAAGAGCACGCGCCCTCCCGGCCGCACGAGGCCCAGCGCATCCGTGAGCGCCGAAGGAATCGGCACAGCGACGAGCGCGACGTCCGCCCCGCGCCCTTCGGCGCGCGAGCGAATTTCGTCGGCGAGGCGCCCCGCGCGCGGATCAACGGCCAAATCGAGGCCGAGCGACAAGCCCTTCGCGCGGCGCTCCGGTATCGGATCGCTCCCGATCACGGCCGCTCCAGCGAGCTTCGAAAGCATCGCGAGAAGCAGCCCGATCGCGCCAAGGCCCATGACAACCACAGTTTCACCCGCAGCCACACGCGCCTTTTCCACAGCCTTGATGCAGGTGTTCACCGGCTCAATGAACGAGGCTTCGTCAAAACTGATTTCGTCCGGGATCGCGACCATGCCCCGCTGGACCACCCAGGGCAGCGCTCGCACGTACTGCGCAAATCCGCCGCCGTTCGGATCAAAGCCCGCCGTCAGCCCAACTTGCTTGTAGGCCGGACACTGCGAATACAATCGCCGCTCGCAATAGAAACACGCGCCGCACGGAACGTGATGAAAACTCATGACGCGGTCGCCGGCCTTCCACTTCGTGACGTCCGCACCCACGGCAACGACGGTTCCCGAAACTTCATGGCCAAAAATCTGGGGCGCGGGAACAAATCCGTGCTCAATCTTTTTGAGGTCCGTGCCGCAGATCCCGCACGCCGCGACGCGAATCAGGACGTCGCCAGATTCAACGGCCGGCACGGGAACGCTCTCCACGACAACGCGCCCTTTGCCGCGATACACGGCAGCACGCATCGTGGACGGCACAGCATTGCCGGCCCGCGAACTTTCGAGAATGATTCCCGATTGGCTCATAGCGCTGCCACCGCATCCGGCTCGATCGGAATCAGGCGGTCGGCAATGGTTCCCGCATAGGCATCCAGGAAATCGGCAAGGCGCCGGGAAGCAAAACTGCAGTCGCGCGTCAACCGCATCAGGCGCGGCAAACCGCCCGGTCTTCGTAGCACCTGCGAGACGACGCTCGCTACGCGAATCTGTCCCCTCATATCGCGCGCCCGCTCAAAATCGTACGGCAAATCGAAATCGGCGGTGTCGCTGACGGCCCGAATCGCAACCGCCGGCACGCCGTGCCGCGCCGCTTCCGCCAGGATCGTGTAGCTCTCCATGTCGACAGCTTCCGCGTGCTTTCCAAGCTGCCGCCTCTGCTCCGCTCTCGCGACGAGCGTCCTCGAGGTCGCAAGCCGTTCGATCTGGCGCGCCCCGCAGTCCACCGCCGTCGAAAGCAACTCGCGATGGCTTGCCACGGCGACCGGCTCGCCTACTTCACTTACCAGTCGCGCAGCCACGAGGTCCCCCGGGCGATACTCGGCACGCAGCGCGCCTGCAAGGCCGGTTGAGATGCAGATTTCGGGCTTCTCGACGAGGAACCGCCTCGCCGCTTCAAGCGCGTGGTCCTGCCCCATGCCAGTCAGAATCACACGGACCCGCGCCGCGCCGAACATGGTCTCAAACACAGGCCAGTCTCCGGCGATGCGCATAAAGCTTCTGCGCCGCCGCCAGGAAGCAAATTCCGCTTGGACCGCAAATGTCACCAATATCTTCATGAATTCCGGCACTCACTAAGCTGCACGCGCGCGCGCGGTGGTGCGGGCGCGGCCTGCGGCCACATAACCATTCGATTCATACCATGCGACGGCGCGGCCGAGCGCGGCTTCAACCGGCCCGGGCGCAAATCCGAGCTCGCGCTGGGCTGTCGAGGCGTCGACGAACATTTTGTGCCGCGCCATGCGCACGCCTTCGAGAGGAATCTGCGGCGCACGGCCCATGAGCCGCGAAAACGCCATATCTACACATCCAGCAGCATAGGCCAAAACGTGGGGGAATTTCCATCGCGGCGCGCGGAGTCCGCTCACCAAAGACAAAATGTCGAGCATTTGTTTCAGGGTGAGGTTGGGTCCGCCCAGGATGTAGCGCTCGCCCGTTCGCCCGTGTTCGGCGGCCAGCAAGTGCCCTCGGGCGCAATCCTCGACAGGAACAAAATTCAGCCCTGTATCCACGTAGCCCGGCATGCGCCCGTTCAGGAAGTCAACGATGATTTTCCCTGTCGGCGTCGGCTTCCAATCGCCCGGCCCAACGGGTGTCGTCGGATTGACGATCACGACGGGCAACCCGGTCTCTGCGGCGCGCAGGGCGAGTTGCTCCGCCTCGAACTTCGAGCGCTTGTAGTGGCCGATCATCTGGCTCTTTGAAGCGCGCGTCTCTTCGTTCGGCAGGCCGCCGTCTTGCGGCACAGCGATGGTCGCAACCGTGCTCGTATAGACAAACTTCGAGACCTCTGCCCGCCTCGCCGAATCGAGCAGGTTTTGCGTGCCTGTCACATTCGATTCGTAGATCTCCCGCGGGTCGCGGGCCCACAGCCGGTAATCCGCGGCGACATGAAAAACCCGGTCCACGCCTTCCAGGGCGCGTTCGAGCGACGCGCGGTCCCTCAAATCGCCGTCGAAACGCTCCGCATCCAACCCTTCGAGCGCGCGAAGGTCACTCGACGGGCGCACCAACACGCGAACGCTCTCTCCGCGCCCAACGAGTTCGTGAGCGACATGGCTGCCGAGGAACCCGGCCGCTCCCGTAACCAGCGTTTTCATAGCACTCGCAGCCGTCCGTCCGAAGATACCAAATCCGTGTTTGGCGGCGGGGGCATAAGTGTCGACCCTCCGCCCGTGTGTCCGTTTGTTCCGCCGCCGGGCGAATTCCGATCGGGCCTTCCGCCCATGCGGCCGGAAATCTGCCACTTCAGCATTTTCCACGTATCGCCGAGCTGGTGCTTCGCGCCCAGCACGGGAGTGGTTTCAAATCCGACGTGCATCATGCAGTCGGCGCAGCGCGGGTCATTGCCGGGGCCGTATTTCTCCCACGGAGTCTGATCAATCATTTCGCGGTAGGAGGCATAGTGATTGTCCGTGATGACGTAGCAGGGGCCCTTCCATCCGCGGGGATTAAACGTCGGCGTGCCCCAGGCCGTGCATTCCAGTTCCCGCTCACCGCGCAGGAAATCAAGATAAATGGGCGACACCATCAGGTTGTATTTGTCGAGAAGCGCGACGGCCGCGCGGAATTTTTCGCGAATATCTTGGCGCGTCATGAAGATGTCCGTCGTTTGCACGGCCGAATACCCGTACGCGGGCGAAAGCATGTAGCCGTCAACGCCCAGGGTATCGAGGTACGCATAGAGATCGGCGATTTCGTTCAGGTCCGTCTCTTTGTAAATAGTGGTATTCGAGCAAACGAGGAAACCCGCGGCCTTCGCGGCTTTGATGCCGTCAATCGCCTCGCGGAACACTCCGTCTCGCTCGACGCAAAGATCGTGCGTTCTTTCGAGGCCATCCAAGTGCACATTGAAGAAGAAGCTCGAAACCGGCTTGAATTCATGCAACCGCTTGCGGATGAACATGCCGTTCGTGCAAAGAATGATGTGGCGCCCGCGATCCAGGATCCCGCGCGCAAGACGTCCAATCTCCGGATAGATCATCGGCTCGCCGCCGCAAATTGAGACGATCGGCGCGCCGCATTCATCCGATGCGGCCAGGCACTCTTCCACCGTCATCATTTCGTTGATCGTGGATTTGTACTCGCGAATACGCCCGCAGCCCGTGCACGTGAGGTTGCAGGCGTGCAGCGGCTCGAGCATCATTACCATCGGAAATTTTCCGGCGCCGCGGAAGCGGTTCTTGGCCACGTAACGCGCGAGATTCACGGTCATCTTCAGCGGATATCTCATTCCCTCTCCTAAGCGTGCGGTCGGTCGAACTCCTGCGGCCGCACCCGGAGGCCGCAGAACTGGGCAATTCGGTTTGTCGTATTCCGATATCGCGCGAGCGCGTACAGGGGAAAATAATTCCGGTACAAATGATATTTGAGGTAAAAAACACAGGGAAATCCTGTGCCGGTGAATTCCTTTTCGGCCCAGGAGCCGTCGGATTGCTGTTGCTCGACGAGGTGATTGACCGCCCGCGCGATTGCCGGATCACCGGCTTCGGCCGCGGCAAGCAGCCCGATGAGTCCCCACGCGGTTTGTGACGCGGTGCTTGAGCCTTTTCCCTTCAGGGCTGGGTCGTAGTACGAGGCGATCGATTCGCCGAACCCCCCGTCGGAATTTTGCACCGCGCGAAGCCATTCCACGGCGCGCTGGCAGTAATCCCGCGCCGTCAACGCAACCGTTTCGAGCGCGCGCAGCACCCCGCTCGTCCCGTACACGTAATTCACGCCCCACCGCCCAAACCACGGGCCTTCGTCCGTCTGATCTTTCAGCAGAAACTTTACGGCACGCTCGATCGCCGGGTGAGCCGCGGGCCAGCCGTAACGGCCGAGACACTCGACGACGCGCGCGGTCACGTCCGCCGTCGAAGGATCGATCATCGCATTGTGATCGGCGAACGGGATTTGGCACAAGAATTGGCGGTCATTGTTGTGGTCGAACGCGCCCCAACCGCCGTCGTCGTTTTGCATGGCGAGCAACCACGCGAGGCCTCGGCGCACAGAGGTTTCCATGCGCGCCTTGTCGGGATAATCCACGCGCTGCAGCGCCATCAGGACAAAGGCCGTGTCATCCACGTCGGGGTAGAAATCGTTGCGAAACTCGAATGCCCAGCCGCCCGGCACCACGCCGGGGGTCTTCAACATCCAGTCGCCAGGTCCGCTAATCTGGTGGGCGAGCAACCAACGGGCCGCCTCGACGAGCGCAGGATGGTCGGGCGGCAGTCCCGCCTCTTCCAGAGCTACCATCGCGATGGCCGTGTCCCAAACAGGTGAAACGCAAGGCTGAACGCGGATGGTATCGCTTTCCTCAATCTCAAACCTTGAAAATTCGGCGATTTCGCGCGCCGTAAGCGGGTCATCCGGCGAATGGCCCAACGCAACGAGCGCAAAAATGGCGTTCATCATAGCCGGGTAAATCGCGGCGAGGCCCTCGGTGCGCTCGAGGTGCTCGAATAGCCACTCCCGCGCCTGGCGCAACGCACGCTGCCGCAAGGGCTTCCATGGCACCCTCTCGTATAGTTTCAGGCCGCGGTCCAAAGCCAAGAAGAAATTCCGCCAGCTGAAGAGTTGCTTGCTCCAATTGTGGGTGGCCGATTTTCGTATCGGATCACGATACAGTTCGTCGACCGAGATGCCACCGGGCACGCTGAATCGCGGTTTGTGCGCATACAAAATCGTAAGCGGAATCACGATTCCACGCGTCCAGGACGACATCTCGTAAATATTGATAGCAAACCAGTTCGGAAGCAGCATCAACTCCGGAGGAATCGCGGGAACCATATCCCATTCGACCGCGCCCACCAGGGCCAAATAGAGCCGCGAGTACGAATTCGCCGATTCGAGGCCGCCCAACTCGTGCACGCGCTGCGCTGCGCGGAGCAGATGGGGGCAGCCCGCCGCGTCACCCGCAAGCCGCAAAGCAAGGTAGGCCTTAATGGTTGCATTCAGTTCCGACGGACCCCCGTAGTAGATGTTCCAGCCGCCGTCATCAAGCTGGCGGCGCCGGACGTAGTTCGCAAGCTTGGCAATTCGGTCGGGCCTCGCCTTGTTGAGAACGTTCAGGTAGAAAATGTAATCGGATTCGAGGGTCGTGTCCGCCTCGAGCTCTCCCACCCAATACCCTTCAGATGTCTGCAAGGAAAGAAGATAATTCACTCCGCGGTCGATCGCGTCGGAGAGGCGTTCGGCCAAAACGGGCAAGACACCCGCAGACCGGGGGTCGTCAGGCCGCTCAAATTGAACGCGTGTTCCTAGAGCCATCGATGATGCCCGAACCTCGCAATCGCTATGATGCAAACTTTGTGGAGAGCGTTCTTCGTGAATACACCAAACCGGAGGCCCTCAGTTCATCGAACGATATGGCTTGGGATCTCTTGGACCACGCCGGAAAAGCGTACCGGCCCTACCCAAGACCATCACTATGGGAATCCCCCTTCGTATTATCTTCGGTCTTGAAAGGTGGGTCAACAACGATTGCGGCCCTTGTTAGGCAGTAAGATAGCCGGTTTTGTTTTGCCGATACCGGCCGCTCAAGCGCTCGGCGAATCGCCGCGTTTCTCAAGCTTCTTGATGCGTTCCGCCAACTCGGAAAGGCGGCCAAACCACGCATATTGCTGCTTAAATTTGTCGAGAGGCCGCGCTGGCGTACCCCAGACGATTTGGCCGCGCCGTACTGTTTTCCCTGTAGGTATTCCCGCCTGCGCACCCAGCACCGCGCCGTCTTCAATCTCGCAATGATCGGCGATACCGACCTGCCCGCCGACTACCACATTCACCCCGATCACCGATGAGCCGGACACGCCCGTCTGGGCCGCGAGGACTGTGTTCTCGCCGATGCGTACGTTGTGCGCGACGTGAACGAGATTGTCCAGTTTGACGCCCGCATGGATCTCCGTGCGGTCCAGTGATCCTCGATCAATGGTTGCGTTCGCCCCGATTTCGACATCATCCTGAATTTCGACGGCGCCAATCTGGGGAAATTTCCAATACTTCCCCTCCGCAGCGACGTAACCAAAACCGTCCGACCCGATCACGGCGCCCGCATGCACAATCACGCGGTTTGCAAGCCGCGCCCCAGCATAGAGCGTCACCCGGGGATAGAGTTGGCATCCCTCCCCGAGCCACGAGCCTCGGCCCAAAAAACAGAAAGCCCCGATCTCGGTACCTGCGCCGAGCTTTACATCGTCCTCGATGACGGCGTAGGGTCCGACGGCCACGCCCGCGGCCAACTGTGCCGAGGATGAAATCACGGCGGTGGGATGAATGCCTTTTGTGATGGCCTCCGATGGGACAAGCCATCCGGCGGCACGTGCAAAGGCCAGCTTAGGGTTCACCGCGCGCAGCAGGGTTTTTCCGGATAGCGAGACTCCCGGCGCAACCACGACGCACCTGGCGGCAGAGGCAGCGGCCTTCTCCAAGTGCCGCGAGGATTCCACATAGATCAGGTCCTCCGCGCCGGCCGATGCGGGTGACGCCACGCGAGACACTCTTGCCGCGCCATCGCCCTCCAGTGTGCAGCCCAGGAATTCCGCCAGTTCCCTTGCGGTGCGTGTCATGACGAGTCTCCTCTCCCATTGTTTCCATGCGACGAATGCAGATCACTTCTCCGGTTCGCCGGCCCCGCTACTTATAGATGGGCGGATCGCCCGGCGGGCGTGTCTTCCAGCGGCGGTGCACCCAAAGCCACTGATCTGGATAGCGCCGGACGTAGTTCTCAATAACAAGTGTGAACCGCTGTGTGTTTTCGCGGATGTCGGACGATTCGTCGCCGCTGCGAATCAGTTCCACCTGCGGCTCGAAGCAAAGGCGGTATTTCCGTATGGTTTTGTCCCAGTGGAGAAACCCTGGAACGACCGCGGCGCCGGTGTGCAGAGCGAAACGCGCAAGGCCGGCCGTCGTGCAGGCTGGAACGCCGAAGAAGTCGACGAACACCCCTTCGACCGGCAGCGTGTTCTGGTCGGCCAGAATTCCTACCGTACCATTCCCGGCTAAAACCTTCAGCACGGTGCGCGCCGACTGGTTTTTCTCGATCGGCAGATTCCCGCTCCCGCAACGATATTTTGTGACCAACGCGTCCACACTCGGATTATCGATGGGACGAACCAAAAAATGCAGCGGATGCCCGAACAGCGCCTGTGCGAAAGGAGCGAGCTCCCAGGCGCTCATGTGGCCCGTGAGGAACAGGACTCCCTTCCCGCGCGCTTGCGCCGACGCGAAATTCTCGAAACCGTCGAGTAGCACGACGCGGTCGATATTCTGTTTCGTGTAGCGCGGGAAAAGGGCGAATTCAGCTCCCATCCACCCCAGCTGCCGTACCATACCGCGAAGGGCGGCGCGGCGCTGCCTTTTGGTCCAATCGGGAAATGCCAGCTTCAAATTTCGCGTAGCAGCGATCCGCAAGCCCGGGCGCGTCCAAAAAAGAACCGACGCCGTCCTCGCGCCCACGAACCGTGCCAGCGGACGCGGCATCGCACCGACTACCTTGAGCAGCAGCCAAACCGCTGCGTATTCGAGGCGTTCTCGCACGGGGGGATTATACCGGGTGCGGGCTCTTCTCGCCCGGCTGCTGAAAACGGCCGCCCCCAATGCTAAACTCAACCGTTTGGATTCCATGCCTCCAATCCGCTCACGCGCCGCTGAAGAAGGCAGCTTTCAGATTCCACTCTGTGGCGTCCCGCTCATTTTAGCTTTGCTCTACGTGTGTCTGTTTAGCGGATTGGGCGCGCTGGGTCTGGTCGGACCGGACGAGCCGCGCTACGCCGCAATTGCCCGCGCAATGGCGGGAACGCATGATTGGATTACGCCAAGACTGTGGGGAGCGCCGTGGTTCGAAAAGCCGGTGCTCTATTATTGGGCTGCCGGAATCGCCATGCGCGTTTTCGGCACGAGCGAATTTTCGGCGCGCTTGCCGTCTGCGCTCGCAGCTTTGCTGGCCACCGGTGCCGTCACCTGGACCGCACTGCGGTCATATGGTGTATCCGCGGCGTGGTTTGCCCTGCTGATGCTACCTTCATCCGCCGCGATCATCGGATTTTCGCGCGCAGCAAGTCCGGACATGCTTTTTGCCGGCCTGCTCGCTGCGGCGATGGCGGCCGCGAGCGAGATGCTGCAAAAGCCGCGTCCCGGGTGCGCCCAGCGAATTGCATTCGGGCTTTTCCTCGGCGCGGCGGTGCTCGCGAAGGGCCCCGCCGCTGTAATTCTCGCCGGCGGAGCCACGCTGCTTTGGGCTGCAATTTCAGGCAACTGGCGCGCGTCTCTTCGGTTCCTGCATCCTCTGGTGATCGCGGCATTTTGCATCGCGGCGCTTCCCTGGTACATCCTTTGCGCCCTGCGCAACCCTGATTTCCTGCGGATTTTCCTCTGGCAGCACAATTTTGAACGATATCTCACGCCCGTATTCCAGCACCGGCAGCCCTTCTGGTTCTATGCGCCCATCCTCGCGATCGCCTCGGTCCCATGGATTGTGATGGCGATTAGCCTGCTCTTCACGAAATGGGACAAGAGCCAGCGGCGAAACTCGCCCGGGATATTTTTCCTTTGCTGGGCCCTGTTTCCGTTTCTTTTTTTCAGTTTGTCGCAATCCAAATTGCCTGGCTACATTCTTCCCTCGGTTCCAGCTCTTTTCCTTCTCGTTGGCCGCGCGGTGGAGCGCGCCCTTGCGCGGAACCGCTACGGATTCCGAGTCTTAACTGGGATGACGGGAGCCATGTTCGTTGTGACTGCGTTTGTCTTCGACAAAACCTTCCGAGAAACCGGCAACGTATTCAGCGTCCCCGGTGCCCGAGTCGTTTTCCTGCTCGTTCTTGCCGGGCTTGGCGGCCTGATTGCCGTCGGTCTCAGCGTGGGAGACAAACCCGTCCGTGCATTCGTTTCGCTGGCTTTGCTGGTCGCAGCGCTCGTCGTCATTTTAGATATCGAGATTCTGCCGGCAGCCAACCCTCGCGTCTCCGCCCGTCGGGCAGCGAATGACTCGCTCCGGTTGAATCCGTCCGGAAACAGCGTTGAGGTCTACGAACTGGCGCGGGATTGGCAGTATGGAATGAACTACTATTTCGGGCGCGAGTTGCCGGAGTGGGTTCCTGGCACGCCTCTTCCGGAGTGGCTGTTGACCAACGAACGGGCCGCGGTCGAACTCCGCCGTCTCGGGGACCAGATCCACCAAGTCAGCCGCGCGGGAGCGCCCTACGCCGTGCTCATTCACGTATCTCCGGCAGGGGGAACCGCCCCGTAGGCAACGGGTCAATACCCGTTCGACGGCGGCAAATTGACCAGGAAGAAACTTACGATCCGATTTTCGTAATTGCGCTTTTCGTCATCCAGCATGCCCGCGTAGTTTCCATGCTCCAGAACGACGAGCTCATGCGGAGGCGAAGACATCCGGAACAAATCCGTTGTCGACGCCGCCAGCGCGGGTTCATCGGGAGATTCCATGTAGAGCTGAGCAACGCCGGAAAGCATGCTGAGCCGCGGCCCTAGCGGCGGCACATTTCGGAATTGAGGGTTCAGCCACCGGAAAATTGTTTGCGACATTCTGATGATGACCGGAAACGAACCGAGCCCCGAGCGTTTGACCTGCAGCGCGATCATATCGTTCGGGTGATCGTAAGCGGATTCCACGGCAATGGCACGAACGCGCCGGTCGTTCATCGCCTCCGCGAGCGCCACGTAGGCTCCCAAGTTCACGCCCCACAAGCCAAACCGATTCACGTCCACATCGCCGCGGTGGGCCACCGCGTCCATCGCAGCCCTTAGCTCGGTCACTTCCTGAAAGCCCAACGTAGAGCGCCCGCCGGCCGATCCGTGAGCCGAAAAATCAAATAGGAGCACGTTGTACTGGTGGTCTTGCAAGGCCGAAGCGAGCGTGAGCAGCTCGCCGCGGCTCGATTGGTAAGCCGGGCACAAAACAACGGTAGGCGCGGATTTCAGTCCAGGGAAAAACCAACCGTCCCGCGAGCCCTGGCCATTCACGGTGAACGCAATCGGCTGAGGGTGGCCGGGAAAGTCTTGCAAATTGATGTCCGTGTGACTGCGGACGGGCAGCACCATGCGGTAAACCAAATATCCAGAAACGGCCGTCACCAAAAGAAAAACAAAAAAAGCGAGAGCCAGCACGGCAATGACGAGTTTGGTGTACCACGTCGTGGGATGTCGTAATTCGGAGATGAAACCCATGCGCTCGAATTCGTGGCCTTGGAGCGACGCTTCGCCAGACGATTTGTTGAGTGCAGGCGCGCGACGCTCGGCTCGCGCGAATGTTAGCACAGATGGCCGCGAGTCACGGTCAGACGATCCCCGGATGTTTCCGAAGTACATCCGGGCGCTTCCCTGTGGTAAAAATGATTATGCACGCTACGGGCCAACGGCTGGGAACCGGTCCCATGCAGATTGTTGATCTGCGTCAATTGTCCTCCTGGCAACTCGAGCCGCTGTTGGCCGAAGAGGCACAGCAATGGCGGGCGGAATTGCAATGGGACTACCGCGCCTCAACCGAGCTGATCAAAAAATTCATAGACGCTCGTTCCCTCACCGGGTCGGCCATCCTTGAAAGCGGGCGTCCGGTCGGATATGCGTTCTATGTGCTCGAAGACCATAAAGGGTTGGTCGGGGGGCTATTCGTCTCTCCCCGTCACTCGCAACAGGAATTGAGCCAACGCCTTTTGACCGACACGCTGACCACGCTAAGCGGCATCCCAAAGCTGGAGCGCGTCGAGGCGCAGTTGATCCCTTTCGGCTACCAGCTCGATCCCGTGCTGTCCGAGTACGGCTTCCGCTTGTACATGCGGCAGTTCATGATCGCGTCGCTCGCCCCGAACACCGGACAGGCCGTCGACGTCCTGCCCGGACTCATCCGCGAAGGTCCCGGCGCCGGGTTGATCCTCGAGCGCTGGGATCATCGCTACTTTGAGTCCTGCGCGCGCCTGATTCAGCTGGCCTACGCCAACCATGTCGACGGCGAAATCAACGATCAATACCGCAGTGAATCCGGTGCGCTTCGCTTCCTGAAGAACATCATTATTTTGCCCGGCTGCGGGCAATTTCAGCCCGAGGCGTCTTTTATTTTGCGGGCTCCGCACGCCAACCATCTCGTCGGCGTGATTCTAAATTCGCGCGTCGCCGAAGGCGTCGGCCACACGACGCAAATCTGCGCCATGCCTGGATACCAGGGCCGCGGACTTGGCCGTCGCCTGATGGAAGCGTCCTTGCAGGCGCTGCGCGTGCGGCGCTATACCACCATTTCGCTGACCGTGACCTCCGGCAACGAGCGCGCCGTGCGCCTCTATGAGAAACTGGGCTTCAGCACCGTAAAAAAGTTTGCCGCCGGCGTCTGGACCGCGTACTAGGCTCTTCGCATCTGAATTGTCGGGGGCTGTGCGGACGGGATTTGAGATGGCGGGTCGCGAGGCACGATTTAGACGTGTGGACCAGATTTCTAGGCTTGCAATTTCAAATCTCGAATTTGAAATCTCGGATTTTCCAGGCGGCGGTAGCATCCCGGAAACTTGCGCTCGGGGAACGCTTGCCGGTCGATTCCACCCTTTGCCATACTAGAAATCATGCGTGGTAAGTCTATTCTCGCGGTATCCCTCCTTCCATTCTTGTTGCCTGCGGCGGGAGCGCGCGCCGACGAGATTCGCCTGAAGGACGGCACCAAGATTATCGGCACCATCGTGGGGTTCGAAAACGATTCGTTCCGCGTCGAGACTTCCTATGGATTCGCCCTCATCCGAAAAGACGTTGTCGCGGACATTAATATTACCGCGCCAAAGAAGGAATCGGAGCCTAGGGTAAAATCGAACACGCCCGCCGCGCCGCCTCCTGCGGCCCCGGCCCCGGCAGTGGTTCCGGCCGTCGCGAAGGAGCCCGTGCCGTCTGCAAACCCCGCGCCCGAAGCGAGTGCGCTCGGGCCAGGACGGCCCGCCGCGAGTCCTGGCACCTCCACCGCTTCTCCGAAGAGTGAGCCGCCCGCGCCCAAAGCAAAAGCCTTGGCAGCCGCGCCGCCCAATCTGTCCGCGACGTCTGCTCCCTCCGCAGGGCCCGCTCCCGTCGCGCCTCCTTCTCCGCCCGGGCCGCCTGCGATTCGCGACGAAATTCGCGGCAACTTGTACGTGAACCTCACCTATGGATTTCAGATGTACAAGCCGCCGAGCTGGGACTTGATTCCGGCGGCGCGCAAGGCGCTGCCCGACGCCGTGGCCGCGCTCGGAACGAGCGACGAAACGACGCTGCTCGTCATTGGCCGCGAGCATGTCAAGGATTCTCTCGACGCGCACGCCGCGGCCACCGGAAAAGCGCTCGGCGATGCGTACGAAAATTACCGCCTGATTTCGAGCCGGCGCGTGTCGGTTGCCGGCGTCCCTGCCGTGGAGCAGCGCTCGCGCGGATCGGCAGACGGTCACGATTGGTCGGTCCTGCTCCTCACGTTTTTCAAGGGCAGCGACGCCTTTACCCTGCTCGGCATGACGTGGGCGGATTCCGATCTGATCCAGGTCCAGGAAAACGTCATCGCCAAGGCCGAAAACAGCCTGACCTTCACCGCGCAGTAGGACACGCTTCAGTGCGTCGCATTTGTTTTTTCTGCCGCCTGCAAATTCGACAGGCTGAAGCCTGTCCTACTGAAGTCGATTTGCACAAGGCGCTGTTAGGTCCCTAGGTCACTTCGACCACCACCGTGTGATACCCCGTCGCGCCATCCGGCCACTCGCCCGAACGCGAGGATGTTTGCAACCTGCCGCTGGCATCCGTGGCGCGCACCTGAATCTCGTGCTTGCCCGGCACCGGATTGGCCCAGACGTATCGCCAGAACGCCCACATCTGCGACGGCATGGGATTGCTGAAAATCTGGCAGGCGCTCCACGTGGAGCCGCCGTCGGTGGAGATTTCCACCTTTGCGACGCCCGTCGCGTTCGTAATCGCCCAACCGGTGATGACAAAGCTCTGTCCCGCGATCTTCGCGCCGCCGCTGGGATCATCAATCACCGATTGCAATTGGCGCTCACCGGTGTTTGACCAGCCCATCCACTCCCAATAGCCGAGGTGCTCCTTGTCGACCAGTTCGATGCGCGTCAGCCATTTCGGCGTTTTCATGCCGTAGATGCCGGGCATCAGCACGCGCAGCGGAAAGCCGTGAATGCGATTGAGCGGCTCGCCGTCCATGTCGTAAGCGAGAAAATTCGCGCCGCGCATCAAGCGCTCGATCGTGTGGCCCGTCGTGTAACCCTCCGCCGCGTACAGAATCGCGTATTTCGCGTTCGGTTTCAGCCCGGCGCGTTCGAGCAGAGGGCGCAGCAGCGTCCCCCGCCAGTCCGCGGTGTCGATCAGACCGCCGGCGATTTCATTGGAAATGCACTCCAGTGTGAGCGTCGTCTCATACGGCGCGAGCTTGCGAATGTCGTCGTAGTCGAAATGGAGTGGGTCGGTGACCAGGCCGTCGATCGTGAGTGACCACTTGTTTACGTCCACGGAAGGCTCGCCGTGCGACGACGTGATGTAGAACTGATCCACCGGGGCAATCGCGCGCAGCGCCGCTTCCGCGCCGTATCGTTCATAGCCCTTGACGTTCACGTGCCCCGCGCCAAATCCGTACGCGAGCGAACGGTACAGCGCGTAGGGCAACAGAATCCCCAGCCCCGCGCCTCCGGCTATCGAAATGAATCTGCGACGGTCCATGTGCCTTTCCTCGACTGTAGCACTACTTAGATGCCACGGAGAAAGTCCAGGCTCAGATGAGGTCACAAATGACATACCAGCATGCGAATCTCATCGCCTTTTCAAGCGCAACTTTGGATCCGTTCATTAGAGAGTTACAAAACTAGATCGCCGGTTGAGATTGCCACGCGTCATTCCAAGGAGCGAAGCGACCAAAAATCTTTCGTTTCTGTTTTTTGCCGCCTTTCAGCACTCCTCCACTACTGATGCGGCGGAGGAATGCCGGAATTAGGGAAGCTCTTCAATGGGAGCTAAAACTTTGTAACTTCGGAGAAATGGAAATCGCGGACCTTCATCGGCGGAACGACCATTTCGAACGATTCTTCGCCGGCCGAGCGCACGGGGACGCCCATCATCTCGACATTGGAAAGCATCTCGAGAATGCCCTGGTTGAAGCGGAAATTGCGGATGCCGCCCGCGATTTTGCCGTCCTGCACGAGGAACGTGCCATCGCGCGTCATACCCGTGAGCACCTTTTCGTAGGGATCGACTTCGCGGATGTACCAGAGCCGCGTGACCAGCACACCGCGTGCCGTCGAGCGCACCATTTCGTCCACGGAAGCGGTTCCCCCTGAGAAAACAAGATTCATGGGCGCCTCGCCATAATCGCTCGGCAAGGAAAAGCCGTGGCCGGTGGGCCTCGCCTTCATTCTCTTGGCGGTGGCGCGCGCGTAGACGAGATTGCTTGGGATTCCCCTGTCGACGAGTTGCACTTTCTGGCGCGGCACGCCTTCGCCGTCATAGGGCGGGCCGGACTGCAGCGGGTGATATACGTCATCGTGGAGCGTGATGTTCTCGCCCAGCACGCGCTTGCCCATGCGCTTGTTGAAGCAAGAGCGCTGATCTTCGACCGCCGTGCCCGCAAAATCGTAAAAGAGAAATCCGACGAGGTCCAGCACGGCCGCGGGCTCGAGAATCACGGTCCAACGGCCGGGCGCCGCCTCGGAAGGCTTGCGCGACGCCGCGCATTTTTCGCTTGCGCTGCGAGCGAGGGCGGCGGGATCGATCCGTTTGAGGTCCGGCGAATTCGCCTTGGCCCAGCCGGAGGAGTCGGCCTCGAGAATCGTGATGGAAAATTCAGCACGCGTCTGGCGATGCGAGGCAAAAAGGCCCCTCGAGTTCGCCATCGCCATCTGCGTGACGCCGGTCGTAAAAATACCCGCGGCCGTTTGCTTGTTTTTTTCGGCCATTTCGGCCACGCGGGCAACGGCGCGGGCGCGATCCGCCGGCGTTGCGTGCGCGGTGTTTTCGAAGTAACGCGCGACCGTCGCATATTTCTGCGGGCCGGGCATCGGCAGGAGATTCGAATTGCTTGGCTGGCTGCGCGCGAGCGACCGCGCTGCCTCGACGACGCGCCGCAGCGAGTCATCGTCCGTCTTGTTTGTGGTGGCGCGCGCCGTTCGCCCGTCGAGCACCGTTCGGACGGAGACACTCAGTGCCTGTTCCGCCACGTTTTGGTGGATCGTGTTGTTGGCAAAACGCGTCAGCGCGTCCGTAACCGCGCCAATGTCGACCTCTGTCTCGTCCGCATCGCTGAATTTGAAGACGCGATCGGCAATGCGCCGCAGCTCCGCGTCGGAAAGCAAGTGCAAACCGGCCACCGCCGCGCCCGATTTGCCACCGCTGGAAGCGCGCATCCTGTTCGCCGATTTCTGGGTACCTTTTGTCACAAATCCTTCATGAAATGCTCAAATTTGGTCTCTCGGCCGGAGCTTTAGCTCCGACAGAAAACGGCAATGGTATCTGGGGCTTCAGCCCCCAAAGCCTCCGAACCTAAAAGCCCATCTCGAGGCGACCTCGTTTGTTGGACGTAAAGATCGAACCCACAAATCCTGGCCCGGGATTGAACTTGTCAGTTAGCTCCCGCCTCAAAGGTCACCGCGCGAACTTATGATTTGGCGAACGCGGCGCCCAGCTTGACGTTGCGAAAGCGCGCGGGCGCGGCGCCGTGCCCCGTGCCCATTGTCTGCATGGGCTGGCCCTTGCCGCAGTTGGGCGTGCCCCACAACGTCCAATGTTTGCGCGAGCAAATCGCGTCGCAACTGCTCCAGAATTCCGTGGTAATCCCGCTGTAGCTGGGATTTTTCAACATGCGGGTTTTCTTACCGCCCTTGATTTCCCAGCCAATTTCCGTGGAGAACTGGAAATGATAGCGGCGATCGTCGATGGACCACGAGCGGTTCGTCTCCATCAGCACGCCGTCCTCGGTATCGGCGATCAAGTCGTCGTATCGCCATGTTCCCGGAAGAATGCTGATGTTCGTCATGCGAATGATCGGCAGCCGGTTCCACGACTCGGTGCGCATCGTGCCGCCGGAGCGCTTGAGGCCAATCGATACGGCGGTCTCGCGATTGGAGAGGTAGCCGGTGAAAAGCCCGTCCGTGATGATTGAGGTGCACTGGGCGGGAACACCTTCATCGTCGTAGCCAAATGTGCCGAGGCCCGGCCCATGCTCGAGCCTCGCGTCCGCTACGACGTTTACGATGTCCGACCCGTAGCGCAGCCTTCCCAGTTTTTCAGTTGTGAGAAAGCTCATGCCCGCAAAATTCGCTTCCATCCCCAGCACGCGGTCAAGTTCGATCGGATGGCCGATGGATTCGTGGATTTGCAGCCCCAATTGGGAACTGTCCAGAATGAGGGTCTTTGCGCCTTCGGCCGATTGCGGCGCCGAGTGCAACGCAACGGCCTCTACGGCGACGCGCAACGCGTTCCCGACGAGATCAAGCGATTCGACAAGTTCGTACCCGGCCAGCTGGTGCTGCCCCCCGAAGCTGTTCGGATACGAACGCTTCTGAATCTCATTTCCGGCAAACGAGGTCGCCACGATTCCCGCGCCGGACTGCATTTTGATCTGATGAATCGCGGAGCCGAGGGAGGAAGCGAAAAATTGCTCGATCCGGCGGAACGCCATCGAAGTTTCGGTGAGTGTCACGCCCTTGACGCGCGCCATTTCCTTGTCGGCGGCCAGCAGCAAATCGAGTTGCCTTTCGAGGGGAATGAGAAACGGATCCTTGACATAGGGATTCTGCCATGTGTCTTGATACGCCCGCTCCGGCACCATCTCCACGTCATGGCGCTTGGCGAGCGCCGACGCCTTGGCGATGGCCACAGCTTCGGCGGCGCAGGCTGCAATCCCCTCCCGCGTCAACCGGTCCGTGGAAGCGAACCCCCACGATCCGCGAGCGATCACGCGAATCCCGATGCCGTACGATTCCGATTCGGCGAGCGTGCCGACCCGGCCGTTCTTGGTGGAGAGATCCCTGTGGCGAATATCCATGACGCGCGCATCCGCATAGGTGGCGCCGCGGACCTTCGCGGTTTCGAGGGCCCAGTTGGCAAAATCCTGCATCATGGGATCGGGGTGAAGCAGTCAAACAGCATTTAGCACAGAGGGCTCGGACAATACAGAGAAAATCTTACGTGCCTTCGGACCAAGAGGCCAGGTACAGCTCCTGCTCGGGTGTGAGCTTGTCCATCTGCACACCCATCGATTCGAGCTTGAGTCTCGCGATCTGGCGGTCGATGGCCTCGGGCACGACGTACACCTGCGGCTTCAGTTCCGACGAATGCCGCAGCATGTATTCGGCGGAGAGCGCCTGGTTGGCAAAGCTCATGTCCATGACGGCGGCCGGGTGGCCTTCGGCGGCAGCCAGGTTGATGAGGCGGCCTTCGCCGAGGAGGTAAATCCGTCGGCCGTCTTTGATCGAGTACTCGTCGACGAACGGACGCGCGACGCGCTTGCCGTTGGACATTTTCTCAAGCGCCGGTATGTCGATCTCCACGTTGAAGTGCCCGGAATTACAAATCACCGCGCCGTCCTTCATGCGCTCGAAGTGTTCGCCGCTGAGCACGGATTTGTTGCCCGTCACGGTGACGAAAATGTCGCCCTGCTTCGCGGCCTCAGCCATGGGCATGACGCGGAAGCCGTCCATAACCGCCTCAATCGCGCGCACCGCGTTCACTTCGGTGACGATCACGTCCGCGCCCAAGCCCTTCGCGCGCATCGCCACGCCCTTGCCGCACCAGCCGTAGCCCGCAACAACCAGCTTTAGGCCAGCGATGAGCAAATTCGTCGCGCGCGTGATGCCGTCAATCGTAGATTGGCCCGTGCCGTAGCGATTGTCAAAGAAGTGCTTGGTCTCCGCATCATTCACGGCGATGACGGGATATTTCAGCGTTCCGTCTTTGGCCATGGCGCGCAAGCGAATCACCCCGGTCGTCGTTTCCTCGGTGCCGCCGATGACGTTGGGCACGAGGTCGGCGTGCTTGGTCAGAAGCAGCGTCACAAGGTCCGCGCCATCGTCCATCGTCATTTGCGGCTTGTGGTCCACTCCCGCCTGTAGGTGCGCGTAGTACGTGGCGTTGTCTTCGCCCTTAATGGCGTACGTGGGGATCGAATAGTCCTTTACCAGTGACGCGGCGACTTCGTCCTGCGTCGAAAGCGGGTTCGAGGCGCACAGAACCAGATCCGCGCCGCCGTCACGCAGCGTGATCGCGAGGTTCGCCGTTTCGCTCGTGACATGCAGGCACGCGGAAATGCGCACACCCTTCAGTGGCTGTTCTTTGATGAACCGCTTGCGGATCAACTGGAGAACGGGCATCTGCTGGTTCGCCCATTCGATTTTTCTCTTGCCCTGCTCCGCCAGACTCAAGTCCCGAACGTCGCCCGCTGTGCTTTGCGCAGTCTTTGTCACGCCAATTTCTCCTGTGGTTTTTGAAGCGACCCTACTCGCCGAGGCGTCAAGTGTTTTGGCGGCGGCGCCGGAAATCCGCCTCCAGTTAAATCGGTGCGAATCGGTTTTTCATTAGCGGCGCGCGGCGACTTCTTTGCCGCCGAGGCCGGCTTGGCTGCGAATCGCGTCTGCTTTATCGGTCAGCTCCCAGGTAAAGCCCGGGCCCGACCGCCCGAAGTGGCCGAACGCCGCGGTCGCGCGATAGATGGGCCGCCGCAGATTGAGCGACTCGATGATGCCGCGCGGCGTGAGCTTAAAGGTGCCGCGAATCAGCTCGGTAATTTGGTCATCGGGAACGACGCCCGTGTCGAATGTCTCCGCCATCACCGAAACGGGATCGGCAACCCCGATCGCATAGGCCAGTTGCACTTCCACCTTGCGCACGACTCCCGCCGCGACGAGGTTTTTGGCGATGTGCCGCGCCATGTAGCAGGCTGAGCGATCGACCTTCGACGGGTCCTTGCCCGAAAACGCCCCGCCGCCGTGCCGGCTGTAACCACCATAGCTGTCCACAATAATTTTGCGGCCCGTCAGGCCCGCGTCGCCCATGGGACCGCCGACGACGAAGCGGCCGGTCGGATTGATATGGAATTTTGTGTCCTTGTCCATGAGCTCGGCGGGAACAACTTTGCGGATTACTTCCTCGCGGACGGCGTTTTGGAGGTCGACGTTGGATACGGAATCACTGTGCTGCGTCGAGATGACCACGGTGTCCACGCGGACCGGGCGATCGCCTTCATATTCAATCGTCACCTGCGATTTGCCGTCCGGCCGGAAGAAGTTCACGATGCCCTGGCGGCGGACCTGCGAAAGCCGCTGCACGAGTTTGTGCGCCAACATGATCGGCAAAGGCATCAGTTCCTCGGTTTCATCGCAGGCGAAGCCGAACATCAAGCCCTGATCGCCCGCTCCGCCGGTATCCACGCCCATGGCGATGTCCGGCGACTGACGCTTGATGGAAGAAATGACGGCGCAGGTCTCCGCGTCAAAGCCATATTTCGCGCGCGTGTATCCGACATCGCGGATCACGTCACGTGCAATGTCGGAATAGTCCAAGATCGCCTGAGTTGTAATTTCGCCGGCGACCATGACAAGTCCGGTCGTCACCAGAGTTTCACATGCCACGCGTCCCGCGGTATCCACCGCCAGCACAGCGTCCAGCACCGCATCCGAAACCTGGTCGGCAATCTTGTCCGGGTGTCCTTCCGTCACAGATTCGGACGTAAACAGAAATTTGCGCTTATTTTCGCTCAAGCCAGCACCCCTCCGAACAAATTCTTAGAAATACCCGGTCCAGTTGATGCGTGGGATTCAGTTTGCCGAAATCGACGCTAACATGCGCCTTCTGCCCTGTCAACGAATTGGGGCCGGCGGGACCAACGCAACATTCAATGGCGAAATGCGAACGCCGAGCAACTTTCAAGGCCGGACGAAGTGCGCCGCGTGCAGCTACAAATCGTCTTCGCCTTCGGCGGCGCTTCCGAGCGTCCCTTTGCGCCGCGCCAGCAGAAAATTGCGAATGAACGGATCGAGATCGCCGTCGAGCACGCGGTCAACGTCGCCCATTTCAAATTTCGTGCGGTGATCCTTCACCAGTCGATAAGGCTGCAACGTATACGTCCGGATCTGACTGCCGAAACTGATGTCGCGCTTGGTTTCGTCCAGCTTACGCGTCTCGGCCTGGCGCTTTTCGATCTCGAGTTCATAGAGCCGCGAGCGCAAAACCTTCATTGCGAGCTCGCGATTCTTGTGCTGGCTGCGCTCGTTCTGGCATTGCACGACAATTCCGGTCGGCAGGTGCGTGATGCGCACGGCTGTTTCCACCTTGTTCACGTTTTGTCCGCCCTTGCCGCCGGAGCGGTACGTATCAATGCGCAACTCATCGGGCTTCACGTCAATCTCGATCCGGTCGTCGACTTCAGGAATCGCGAACACGGAGGCAAACGAAGTGTGACGCCGCGCGGCCTGATCGAAGGGAGAAATTCGAATCAGGCGATGCACGCCGCTTTCCGTCGAGAGAAAACCGAACGCGTTTTCTCCTTCCACGCGCACGGTAGCGGATTTGAGTCCAGCGCCCTCACCCGGCGTCAGGTCGATGACGGTCGCACGAAGCCCCTTTCGCTCCGCCCACCGGAGATACATGCGCAAAAGCATCTCCGCCCAGTCCTGGGATTCGGTGCCGCCGGCGCCCGGCTTGATCGTCAGGATGGCGCTCAGGCGGTCGTTCTCGCCGGAAAGCAGCGTAGCGGTTTCAAGCTCTGAAACATACGCATCGGCTGCAGTGATTTCGCGGTCGATTTCGCGAAGGAGCGATTCGCGCTGGGCGGGGTCTGTCTCTTCGTCGGCGAGGTAAAAATACGTCTCGATGTCGCTCAGAATGCGTGCCAGCTTGCCGTCCGCGGTGATGACTTCGTCCGCGGCCTTGCGCTGCTGCATGATTCTTTGCGCCTGCTCCTGATCTTGCCAGAAGTCCGGCTGCGCAATTTTGGCCTCCAGCGAAGCGAGCGCCTCGCGGCTGCGGGCAACGTCAAAGATAGCTCCGCACAAGTTCAATGCGCTTCCGAAGCTCGTCCTGCTGCCGCTGCAAATCTTCGATGATCATCTGTGTCCCAGTGAGTCAAGAATGGCTGCGCGCGAAGGTGTCGCGCGCGCCGATCAACAGTAACACGACCCCCGCGAGAACGCACAGCCAGGGGAGCCAATCGCCCCATCGCGTGTACAGCGTCAAATCCGATCGAAATGCAAACGGAGCATCGAGCTCCGCGCGCATTCCCGCTGGCAGGCGCGCCGCGATACGCCCGTAGGGATCGACGGAAACGGTGATGCCGGTGTTCGTGTCGCGCAGCAGCCATCGGCGGTTTTCGACCGCCCGCACGCGCGCCATGGCAAGATGCTGCTCCGGCGCGCCGGATGCGCCGAACCAGCCGTCGTCCGAGATGTTCACAAGAAGGTGAGCGCCGGCGAGGGTGAACCGTCGAATCTCGCCCGGAAAGATCGCTTCATAGCAAATATAGACGCTGAACGGGCCGCCGGAAATCTGTCCGACCTTATAATCCGAGCCGCGGTGAAAATCGCCGACCAGACCAGTCAGGTCCCGCGCAAAAAAAAGCCACTTCCTCCACGGCACGTATTCGCTGAACGGCACGAGATGAATCTTGTCGTACATAAATTCGAGCTTGCCGTCCGGTCCGAGCAACGCGGCGCTGTTGCTCGCGCCAATGTGGCCATTCCCGATCGGCTTCCAGTCCACCACGCCGACCAGAAATCCGTGGCGCGCACCCCGCGCGATACGCACGGCGCGAGCCTCGAAGTCCGCGTCTTGCAGCGAAAACGGCGCCGGAACTTCGGGCCATACGACGACGCCGGGTTCTTTTTGCGCCGCGTCAATGCTGATCTGTTCCAGCCGGTCCATATCGGCTGCGTGAACTTGCATCCAATTCGCGGGATAACCGTTCGACACCGGAAAATCGGTTTGTACCAGGTGTGCCACGCGATCCGCCGGGGCCCGTGGCACAAATCGCGGTCCAGCCAAAGAGAACACAAGCAGCGCAGCCGTCGCCGCGCCCCACAACTTACATCCGGCTTTTTCCCCGTCAAGAAATCGCACCGCAACCCAGGCCACGAGACCGTTGTACGACGCGATGAGCAGCGAAAGGCCAAAAATCCCCGTGACGGTAGTGATTTGCACCAGCGCAAGATTTCCAGCGGCCACGTACCCCAGCAAATTCCAGGGGAAGCCGACGTCCGGCAGATGCGTCATCCCGAATTCCATCGTGACCCAAAGAAAGGGCGCGGCAAGGCAGGCTCTCTTGTCTCCGAATCTGCCGAACCAGGCAACTGCGACGGCGAATACGGCATGAAATAGGGACGTCGCAACCACAACCAACCCGAATACGGCCGCGGCCTGGCTCACCGGCAGCGGCCCGTACTGGCGCATGACGTTGTAAAACCAGGGCACAGTCAGGCCGTAAAACGCCGCGCCTTGCAGGAGCCCGATCAGGAATGCAAACCGCAACCGGACGCGAAGCACCGCCACAATCACAAGCGCCAGAGCAAACCAACCAAGGAGCGGGAGACTGTACAAAGGGTAGGCCAGCGCCAGCGCCACGCCGGAAATCAGTGCGAGCAGCAGCCGGACCATTCTGGATAAGTTCATGGCCACGGCATTGTAGACCGTTCACGTCCGAGCCGCACCCCAGGAAGAACAAAAATGCCGCGTTCGATCGGGCTGTGCTCCGGCAGGCTGCGGAGAAACACGAAAGGCCGTCATTCCGAGGCACACGGCGTTCCCAAGAATCCCTCTTTTCTTGCATTCCTAACTGAAGAGGGATTCCTCACCGCGCTCGGAATGGCCACCGGCGGAACTTTACCCCAGCCTGCAAATGGCGCTGTCAGCGTTTAACAATGGATTTGAAACCTTGCGCTTCGAGTTGATTGCGCGCCGCTGTGGCGGACGGGTTGTCGGTGTACGGCCCGACTTGGACGCGATAGAACTTGTCCGCGCCCGGCGGAATGACGAACGCAGGAAATTTTTTCTGCTGCAGGACCTGTGCGAGGGCCAGCGCGTCATCTTGGTGGTTGACGGCCGCAACCTGCAACATGATGGTGCCTTTGGGAATCAGTGGCCCATCTGTGACAGCGGGCAACTTTGTAGCTTTCGCAACCTTGGATGGAGCCGCCGGCTGCGGCTTCGGTGTGACGACGGGTTGCGCCGTGGCCGTCACGGCCTTGGGAGGAGACTGCAGGTGATCCTCGGCCGCCTGGGGCTCCGCGGAATGAAAGAAGTCCCAGTCTGAACTTTTCTTCGGGGTCTGCGCGGCATCGGCCGCCGGTTGGTTTTTGGTTTTCGCGACCTCGGGGGCCGCGGCCTCTACATTCGAACCGAGGGGCGCTCCGACGGCCGCACGAAGCTTGGAATCATACTGGCTGCGTCCCAGCAAATAGCCAAGGGTAAAGACAACTCCGAAAATTACGACCAGAAGCAGGAACAATCCGACCAGATGCCTGCTCTCCAAAATGAAGTCGCCGCCGTTTTTCTTTTCTCGTGAGCCCATCACTGTTTTGTTGCGAGCGCCTTAACCCACTCGTTGATGATATCGATCGGGAGCGGAAACACGATGGTCGTGTTTTTCTCCACGCCGATTTCGGTCAAGGTCTGCAGGTACCTGAGCTGAATCGCGGCGGGCTGCGTTTCAAGCACCTGGGCTGCCTGGGCCAGTTTCTCCGACGCTTGCATCTCCCCCTCTGCGTGAATGATTTTGGCGCGTCGCTCGCGCTCGGCTTCCGCCTGCCGCGCGATGGCGCGCTGCATCTGTTCCGGAATATCGACCTGCTTGACCTCCACCTTCGTTACCTTAATACCCCAAGGCTCGGTATCCTGGTCAAGAATGACCTGCAATTTGCTGTTAACCTTTTCGCGCTCGGCCAAAATCTCATCGAGTTCGAATTGTCCGACGACGCTTCGCAGCGTCGTTTGCGCTTTCTGCGACGTCGCATACAAGTAGTTCTGCACCTGCGACAGCGCCAGCGTCGCGTCCACAATGCGAAAATACGTGACCGCGTTCACCTTCACGGAAACGTTGTCGCGCGTGATGATGTCCTGTGAAGGCACGTCGAGCGTCTCGATTCTCAACGACATCCGGTACAGCGTCTCAATCGGCCAGAATACGACGCGCAGCCCCGCGCCCTTCGCATTCGGTTGCATCCGGCCGAGCCGTAGCACGACGCCGCGCTCCCATTCCTTGATCACGTACAACGAGTTCCAGAACCAAATCAGGAAAATGAACACTGCGATCGCGAACCCGTATAGTGAGAGATCCATTTTCGCTTCCTCCCCCGGAAGTTCCTGGCCGCGGAACTACCTGAAGCGCTCTGCGCGCCCTGGCAATCGTACTCTATATGGAACCAGCTTTCATGTGCCGTGAGCGGGATGGCCGGCAGGGACGACGTGGAGCGTGAGCCCCTCAATGCTGGTGACGCGCACGGGAGCGCCGGCGGGAATTTCTTCTCCGGCGACGGCCCGCCACAATTCGCCGTGGAGCCGCACCATTCCCTGAAACGCATTGCCGTCCGCCTGGCGTACGAAGGCCTCGGTCACTTCCGCCGGCGAGCCCAGAAGCTGCTCGCTGCCCGTCGCCGGCTTCCACATGCGCGAACGCAGCACGAGCCTCATCAGCAGAATCGTGAGCAGTGCAAACGGCAGCGTGGCGCCGAACGCAACACCCAGGCTGACGCCCGCGTGCGTCAGCGGAGAACGCACGAGCATCAGCGCGCCCAGCAGCATCGCGGCAACGCCGCCGAGCGCCAGCACGCCGTGGCTCGTGTACTTCGCCTCCAGAATGAATAATCCGAGCGCCAGCAAAATCAAAACGATGCCGGTGGGAGTCACCGGCAGAATATGCATTGCGTACAGTGCGAGCACCAGAGCAATCCCGCCGATCACTCCCGGCGCAACCATCCCAGGATGTGTGAATTCGGTGTAAAGCCCCAACACTCCCACGATCAAAAGGATGAAGAAGGCGTCCGGCTGCACAATGCGCGAAAGAAAGCGCTCGCGAAAAGACATCGAAAACGGCACGACTTCCGGACTGTGCAGGGCGAGTTGCACGGTCGAGCCGTCGAAGCGTTTGATCTGGCGGCCGTCCAGTTTGGCGAGCAAATCCTCCCGGGAATTCGCGATCAGATCGATTAGTTTGCCGTCGAGCGCTTCCGTCTCCGTCCACGCCTTGCCGTCGGTTACGGCCGTTTCAGCGAGCGGCACATTTCTTCCGCGCTTTGCGGCGTAGCTGCGGAGAAACGCGGTGGCGTCGTTCAGGATTTTTTTCTTCAGTGTCTCATCGACCTGCAGTGGGACCCCGCCGATGGCGAGCAACGGCGAGGCTGCCCCGGTATGCGTTCCCGGCGCCATGGCCGCGACGTCAGCCGAGAGCAAAATAAAAAATCCGGCGGATGCCCCACGCGAACCCGCGGGCGAAACATAGATTGCCACCGGCACGGGTGAATCCAGAATGTGCTGGATGATATCCTCCATCGAGGTGGAAAGACCCCCGGGAGTATCCATCGTGATTAGAACCAGGCTTGCATGACGCCGCGCCGCCTCCTCAATGCCGCTATCGACGTACTCCGCCATCACCGGCTCAATTTCATCGCCGATGCGGAGCTCGACGACTTGCGCCGTGCCTGGCGGCCCGAAGGAAGTTCCAGTTCCAGGCCCCGGCCCCTGCGCCCGCAAAGAGAACGTGCCGACGGAAACTGCCGCGAATAAAGCTGCGAGAATCGCGGCGTGCCTCACCCTAGAAAACTCGTTCGGGTGGTACATACGAGAGTTCTTCACGGACGCCCCCCGTTCGCCTTCTCCTTTGGAGGCTGCCCCGGAGGAGTTTCGCCGGCGGGCCGCAGAAACGCACGGTCCAAATTACTGGACACGCGCGCCAGCCGCACAAGCCCTGCCGCATCTTGCAGGTTGGGCGGCGTCGCGTGGTTGCCGTTGCCTGCGGCTCCGGCACGCAGCGCCGCGGCTTCCGAATTTCGTCCTAGGGACTCCAGAGTGGCAATCAGCAGCTCACTTGCTTCCTTGTCGTCAGGATCATTCTTGACGGCGCGTTCGAATGGAGCAACTGCGGAGGCGGCCTGCTTACCGGCGAGTTTCACAAGGCCCAGATTGACCGAATAGTCCGCTTCCTCCGGGTCGAGGGCCGCCGCGCGCTCGAACTCCGCGCCTGCTTCATTCCATTTTCCGAGCCGGAGGAGCGCGACGCCCAGGTTATTGTGCATTTCCGGCAATTCCGGAAGCGCGTCGTTTGCGCCCGCTTCGCGCGTGCGTTCGAGCAACCCGGAAAACGTTGCGTCCGCGCGGGCCGCATCGTTCCGCTGCAGATGGCACACTCCGGCCGAAAAGCTCGCTTCGGGCCCATCCGGGCGATTTGGAGGCACACGCGAAAACCACACTAGCGCCGAGTCGCAATCACGCCGTTCAAAATAAATCTGGCCGAGCTCGAAGGCCGGGCGGTCCCAGGCCGATTCGAGGCGCGCCGCTTCCCGCAACAGCCGAAGGCGTTCGTCATCCTCTGGCGCAGCAAGGCCGCGAACGAAATTTTCCAACGCGTCAAGCTGAAGCGACGGTGGCGGCTCTGAAAAACTCGTCTCGTCCCGGTTCGCACCCGCCGGAGGGCAATTCTGCTGTTCGATGGCGCATAAGATCTGCCAGGTGAGGCGCGCGTTCGCCCGGAGCAGTTCCTGTATGGGACTTGTCTGCGTGACCGGTGGCGAGAGCGACGGCGGATTGAGGCGCAATACGCGAGCCTCGATCGTCGCCGTCTTGCCGTCCGACTGGAACCGGCCATAGATCACGGCATCGGCATCGGCCTCCGCCGCAATCTTCACCAGCGTCGCGTGAGAAAAGCGGGCCGAATCCGGCAGTCCCATTCGTTCGAGCGTCGCCAGCCGGTCCTGCCGCGATAGAACGTTCACGTCCCGGTCCTGCAGACGCTCAGCGGTCAGCTCGGACAGACCTTCACCGAGCCAGTCCAGGTTGGCCATTCGGCTCTCATTTTCGAATGGGAAGACGAGAAACGTTTCATGTCGGGATTCGCTGGAGTTTGAGCTGGATTGCCTTTCCCCCTGCCACGAGGAGGCGGGATGCGCAATCACGGCTGCAGAAAGAGCCGCACCCAAGACGAAGAGCCCAGTCCGAGAAATTCGCGGGGGCATCGCAGCTCCATTGTAACAAAGGGCGCCCGGCCCGTCTTCGCGGTTGTCGCACTCCGCGAAATGTTTATGCGCCAGGCTGTGCGGATCCTTTCTGGTCCGCGGGAGCGGCCATTACCAGTACGGCCTGCACGCTGGGGTCGTTGAGGACGTCCTTGAATGCAGGGTCGGTTTTGGCCTTTCCGATTTCTTTGTAGCCTTCGTCCAAGGATTTGCGCAGATATTCGGCGCAGTGCGCGGCGTCGCCTTTCTGTGCATAAACTTTCGCCATCGTGAAGTAAAACAGACCGTGATTGAAAACCGTGCGGTCCTGCAACATCGTGCCGACGCGTTCGTTGTGTTCGAATATGTGCGGGTCGAGTTCGATTGCCTTTTGGAACTCCGCCGCAGCCTCGACGAACTTTTTGGAATTGTAGTACGCGTAGCCCAGATTCGCGTGAGTTCCCGCCTGCACAGGATCGATGAGGGCTGCCCTCTGGTATTCGCGGATCGCGCGACGGAAATTTTTCTGGTGGTAGTACACCATTCCCAAATTATTCACGGCACTCGAATAGTTCTTGTCTGCCTTGGAGGCGCGCGTGAAATATTTCTTGGCCTGGTCAAAATTAGACAAGTCCAGGTAAGCAATTCCAATCATGTTCATGAAAAGGGCGTTTTTAGGATCGCCCTTCAATAGGTCTCGATACGTCTGGATCGCTGCATCATATTGCTTTTCCGCCATTTGGATCTTGGCCCGCTCGATCATCGCATCTTTAGGGCTCAAGGAAGCGGGAGCGGCGCCGCCCGGCTGATCGGACTGTCGTGCGCCAAAAGCCGGAATTACAGCAATTAGGGACAGGCCCAGGAGGACCCATGTGGGAGGTTTGTTTTTCATGACGAACGCCTCCAGAACGACGCCTCGTCAGTGTTGCTGATCCCGTGTGCCCGATGGTGGTTTGTCGGCGTCCTTCTTGCCTCCAAAGATACCAAAAATCCGCCGTAGCACTCCTTTTTTGTTCTCGTCCTCGGGCTGCTGGTTATCAACAGCCGCGGAGGGATCGGCCGGCCGTTTCGTCGACGGGCCGGAAGTTGAACTTCCCGACGCGGCCGGCTGTTCCGGTTCGGCTGACTTCTCCTTGTCCCCGCCGAAAACTCGCGAAAGCCACGAGCCCGGCGGCGTGTCGCCAGCCACGTGTCCGCCGTGCAAGGGGCAAAACTCAGTTGGCTCGGTGCCATGAATATAGACTTCTTCGCGTGTGACCGGGCATTCGGGGGTCGCGAGTGCCAGCGTCTCCGGATCAATCGTGACGCGCGTAACCCCATCCGGCATTTCGAATGGATGGACATCACGATATGCCGGCAAATCCACCGCGCGCTTCATAAACTCCGCCCAGATCGGGGCGGGAGCGTTCGCTCCGGAAAGGCCAAGATCCCGGTTGTCGTCAAATCCCACCCAAACGATGGCCAATAGGTTGGAAGTGTAGCCGGCAAACCATCCGTCACGGGAAGTACCGGTTTTCCCCGCGGCGGGAGCCGCGAATCCGCGCGCGCGGACCACGGCGCCGGTGCCGTGATCGATCACGTCCTCCATGATGCTGGTCACTAGATAGGCCACGCGCGGATCGAGTGCGCGTCGCGACCGAATCGAATTCTTTTCCAGGGATTCCCCGTCGGCGTTGACCACGTTGCGGATGAACATGGGCTCGGTTCGCACGCCGTCGTTGGCTAGGATCGTATACCCCGTCGCAACTTCGAGCGGCGTCATTTCATAGGCGCCGAGCGCCACCGACGGCGTGGGCTGAATGGACGGATCGAGGCCAAATTCATGCGCCATGTCCGTGACGCGGGTGTAGCCCACGAGTTCGGCGACTTTCACCGTCGCGACATTCAGCGAATATGTAAGCGCTTCCCGAAGCGTGACCTTGCCATGAAATTTTTCGCCGTAGTTGTTGGGCGTATATTCCTTGCCGTCAAAATCGAACGTCGTTGGCTCGTCCATCACTGTGGTCGCTGGAGTCACGATGGGCTGGACGCCGTCGACCGCGCCTTCAAAAGCCGCCGCGTACACAAACGGCTTGAATGCCGAGCCGGGCTGCCGCCTTGCCAGAACGTGGTTGAGCTGGCTTTCGCCGTAATCACGTCCGCCAATCAGCGCCTTGATCTCTCCCGTGTGGGGATCGAGAACCGCCATCGCCACCTGCGCCACGGGCGCGGGCTGCCCTTCTTTCCGCCATCGCGCGTATCGGTGCGCAAGTTGGCTATCGATGTTCTTCACCCCGATCTCCACGGCGTCGCTCGCGGCGCGCTGCAGTTCTGGATCGAGCGTCGTGTAAATGCGAAAACTCTGGGAGAGTAGGTCGGATTCCGAGAACCGGTCCAGCAGATGGTCCTTCACCATATCCACAAAGAAAGGTGCCGTGCTGCCTTCGAGGCCGCCGCTCACGATTTGTAACGGTACCTTCTTGGCTGCGATCGCCTGCTCGGGGGTGATCACCTTATTCTCCGACATCGCGAGGAGCGCGCGGTCCCGCGCCTCCGCGGCACGCTCGGGACGACGCTCGGAGGTCGAGTACCGATTCGGGGCGTGAATGATCCCGGCAAGAAACGCTGCTTCCGGCAGCGTCAGCTCACGAACGTCCTTATTGAAGTAGGCGAGAGAAGCCTCGCCGAACCCATGAATCGCAAAGCTACCACGATTCCCAAGGTAAATTTCGTTGGTGTAGAGCTGGAAGATTTGCTGCTTGTTGAAGCGGTGCTCGAGTTCAAGCGCCACAACGGTTTCGGCGAGTTTGCGCCGCCAGGTCCGGTCCGTACTGAAGAAAAAGCTGCGCGCCACCTGCATCGAAATGGTGCTGCCGCCCTGGACGCGCGCCCCGTGGCGAAGGTCCGCCCAGGCGGCGCCCAAAATTCGCACCGGGTCGAATCCTGGATGCTCGAAAAAGCGCCGGTCCTCCACGGAGAGCACCGCATCGCGCAGAACTTTCGGGACGTCGTCGTAGCTTACCGCGCGGCGCTTCTCGCGCGAGCTGTCAAACAAGCTCGTCAGAAGTTCCGGCTCAACGTCCGCTGAATCAAGCGCAGCCCCGTTGTCCATGGAGCGTATCTTTTGGATCTCCTTGCCGCTGAAATCTATGACGAGCCGATTTTTGCCCGCAAAATAGGATTCGGCGGATGGGCGAATTTCGATTTCGCTGCCGTGCAGGACATAGCGGCCCGGCGTCCCCGGAGTATCCAGTTCGCTGTAGCCGGCGCGCTGCAAATGGTCGGCCATTTCGCCGATGCTGAGGGATTCGCCCGTAGAAACCCGCATCGGCGCGGCGTAAATCTTGGCTGTGGTTTGCTGGATGTGCCCGGAAAGGCCCAGATCGATCATCCGGCCGTAGGAAATCCAGTAATATGTTCCTATACCGCCGACGACCAGAAGAAGAAAAATTGCAACCCCGAACGCAGCCAGGCTCAACCGAGACATCCAATAGCCCCGGCCAATTCGAATACGCAAGGTGATTCTCCGTTCCGCCGCGAAAAACCGTCAGTGGGCGACAGGCCGCCAATTTCTTAGATGCGCCTTCAAGCGTCCTCGGCTTCAAGGCACCAGCCGTTGCCATCCATTTCAAAATCGGCAAACGAGTGGGATCGTCATCGCCGGCAGGGAGATTGACTTACGGGCAACGAGCCAGGACCCAAAACGAGCGCGGACCCCACTCCTTCTCGCTCGCTAGAACAACGCGTTATTGCTTGCGGCCGGGTGGAAATTTAGCGTCCACTGATACACCTTCAAATCAACCGTCACGGAATAATCGACGTTGATGCGGACGTTTCCGGAGTTGCCTTCCACCTTGATATTCTCACTCTGAATCGGCAAGTCCTCTTTTTGGACTTCGTCCAAGACAGCCTGCCGGACTTGTTCATTGTTCTTCCGAGTAGCACTCGCGAACTGGGCAATATTTTGCAGGCCGTCCTGGAACTGATATTCGTTAATTAAAACCGGGATTACCTTGACCGCAACAAAGATGAGCGCCGCCAGGATGAAGGTCCAGACAATGGCTTTGACGTGCCCCGCGCCCCTTTGCCCGTCGCGCCCCGCCGCAGCGGCCCCGCCGAGGGCCGGGTGTCGAACACCCCGCTCCCGCGGCAGAGGGAGCGCACTCTTTCTCGGCAAGTTCAAGCTGCGAAAGAGCCTCATAATTCAGAATGCTAGCATCGGCAGAGGGGGGTGTCGAGGGCGAGTGCGCGCCACGTTGCGGCGCAGTTACTTTCTACAACTTACTGATAATAAGTATTTTATAAAGGCCGCCGGGCCTCAGAGCGGCTTAGTAGGCCTTCCCGAAGATGGCCATTTCCTTGGCGTGTTTTTCGCAAAAAATACAGGCGCCTGCCGCGCCGGGCTGCTCCAAAGGAATGCACCGCAGCGTGGCCTTAGCGGCTTCCTTGATTTGCTCCTCGCAACTCGCGTCGCCGCACCAGTAAGCGCGCGCGAAGCCCTGTTCCACAGCCGTTTGGAAATCGTGCATATTTTTCGGTTCAAATGTATGGGTGTTGCGGAACGCGAGCGCGCGATCCAACAGCGCTCTCTGAACCGCCGCGAGTTGCTGCGTGACCGATTCCGCGATGCCGTCTTGCGATACGAAGCTCTTCCCTTCCTTGCCCGGCTTGTCGCGGCGCGCCAGCACGAGGCTGCCCTTGGCCACGTCCTTGGGGCCTATCTCGATACGCAGCGGGACGCCTCGCATCTCCCAATCGTTGAATTTGAAGCCGGGGCTTTGCCCTTCGCGCTCGTCCACTTTCACGCGGATCTCCGCTTTGATGAGCTGCTCGCGGATTTTTTTCGCGGTTTCGAAGACAAGCGTCTTCTCTTCGTCGTTCTTGAAAATCGGCACAATGACGACCTGGTGCGGGGCAAGCCTCGGCGGAAGAATCAAGCCCTGGTCGTCGCCGTGCACCATGATGATCGCGCCGACAAATCGTGTCGAAAGACCCCACGAAGTCGTCCAGCAATGCTGCAGCGCTCCGCCCTGGTCGAGATAGCGGATCTCGAAGGCCTTGGCGAAGTTCTGGCCCAGGTTGTGCGACGTGCCGGCCTGCAGCGCCTTGCCGTCGCCCATCATCGCTTCAATCGAGTAGGTCGCGTCGGCGCCGGCGAATCGCTCGGACTGCGATTTCTTGCCGGGAATGACGGGAATCGCCGCCTCGTTCACGGCAAAGTCGGTGTAAATATCGAGCATCTGGCGCGTTTCGGCTTCGGCTTCGTCGAACGTAGCGTGCGCCGTGTGGCCCTCCTGCCAGAAAAATTCGAGCGTCCGCAGGAATAGCTTTGTGCGCAGCTCCCAGCGCACCACGCTGTTCCACTGGTTGATCAGGACCGGCAGATCCCGGTACGACTGAATCCATTTCGCATACGCGTGGCCGATGATTGTTTCCGATGTAGGGCGAATCACCAGCGGCTCTTCGAGCTTTTCGCCGCCTCCGTGCGTAACCACCGCCAATTCGGGCGAGAAACCCGCTACGTGGGATTGCTCTTTGCTGATAAAACTCTGCGGAATCAGCAGCGGAAACGCGGCGTTGACGTGCCCTGCCGCCTTGAAGCGCCGATCGAGCTGAGCCGTGATGTTCTCCCACAGCGCCCAGCCGTAGGGACGCACAATCATGCAGCCGCGCACGGGAGCGTAGTCGGCGAGCTCCGCCCGCAGCACGAGCTGGTTGTACCATTCCGAGAAATCTTCCGAGCGAGAAGGAAGCTTCAAATCCGCCATGCGCGCCGGTCCTTTGCCGTTAGACAGGTGATGTGATGCAAATCAAGAGAGGGAAGCGTAGCCGACGGTACAGGGAGTGTCAACCAAGTCGGGGCACTGGGTAGCGGTGTCCTTTGATGTAGTTGAGAGCGGGCACACCCAAGCGAGATGCCATTCCGAGCGAAGCGAGGGGTTTCTCTGTGCTCGAAATTCGGCAAGAAGAGGGATTCCCCGGCGCAAGACGCGCCTCCGAATGACGATCAACAAAATCTACGCCTACGCGGCAAGAACCAAATGACGCTACTACCGGACCCTGAATGAACAAAAACGTCAGGCCTTGGCGCGCTTCGCCCGCGGCTTCACATCAGCCTCGCGTGGTTTTGCGTCTCGCGAGCTAGCAGCTCGCAGCGGAGAGAATCGCTTCTCGGCAGGATCATAGGCCGTAACGATTCCCTGACCAATGTGGTATACCCAGCCATGCAGATTCAAGCTTTCGTTCTCGATCCGCTCCGCGACAGCCGGATGCGTGCGCAGATTCCGGAGCTGCTCGACGACGTTTCGTTCCGTGAGCGCAAGCAGGAATTCCGGCTGATTCATTTGGCCCCGCAATTTCGCCATGGCGCGGCGCGCGGGCTGCGCATGGCGCAACCAGGCGCTCACGTTCGCAAGAGGTTTCAACGCGTCCGGGTCGAGCACGCCCTTCATGACGCCACAATCGGTGTGCCCGCAAACGATGACGTCCGGCACGCCGAGAACTCCGACGGCGTATTCAATCGTCGCGGAAACGCCGCCAATCGACTTCGGATAGCGCGGCACAATATTGCCGATCACCCGGCAAAGAAAGAGCTCGCCGGGCTTCGTCTGCGTCAGCAAGCAAGGATCGATCCGCGAATCGGCGCACGTGATAAACAACGCCTTTGGCCGCTGCCCGAGCGCCAGCTTCTGAAATAAATCCCGCTGCTTCGGATAGACGTGCCTCTGAAACCGCCTGAGTCCCCGAAGAATGCTTTCCACCGGCATGATCGGTCATTGTGCAACAGATCGGTAGTTCCCTTCCACTTCTAAGGCGGAGATTCAGGTAGGCGGATCGCAATTGGAATTCCCCGGCGGATTCCGCTAGAATCGCGAAAGGAAAGCTCCTTGGCAGATTCAGCCTCCAAACCGAGCATCGCCGTAGGCGCGGACCACGCAGGATTTGGCACAAAGGAAACGATTAAGAAGTATCTCCAAGGCGCGGGCTACCGGGTCGAGGACGTCGGCACCTACTCGGAGGAGCCAGTCGATTACCCTGATTTTGCGCGGGCGGTCGCGGAGCGCGTCGCGGCGGGGCAAGAGAGCCTCGGCGTGCTCGTCTGCGGCACCGGGATCGGCGTTTCCATCGCGGCGAACAAAGTGGAAGGCATCCGCGCGGCGCTGGCGCACGATTCGCTCACGGCGCGGCGCGCGCGCGAGCATAATGACGCGAACGTGATCGCTCTCGGTGGCAAAATCGTTGGCGACGATGAAGCGATCGCGATCCTGCAGGAGTTTCTCACGGCGCAATTCGCCGGCGGGCGGCACCAGCGGCGCATCGACAAAATCACCGAAATGGACCGGGAACGCGAACACAAATTATGACCGGCGTACAGGCTCCGCGCGCCGTCGCTAAGCGCCTCCGCCGAAGCGCCTCGGCGACTTAGAACCAACCAAAACGGAAGGGCGCGGGCATCACTTGGCCGCCAAAATAAAATGGACCCGAAAATTTCACAGCGCATGAACCGCCCGCTTGACCAAGTCGATCCCGAAATCGCGGAAGTGTTGCGCGAGGAAGGACGCCGGCAGGGCACGGGCCTCGAGCTGATCCCTTCGGAAAATTTCGTTTCGGAGGCCGTGCTCGAGGCGATGGGCTCCGTGCTCACCAACAAATACGCCGAGGGCTATCCCGGCAAGCGCTATTACGGCGGCTGCGAATTCGCCGACCGCGCCGAACAACTGGCGATTGACCGCGCGAAAGCCCTCTTTGGAGCGGAGCACGCCAACGTGCAGGCCCATTCGGGAACACAGGCGAACGTCTCCGTTTACATGGCGGCGCTGCAGCCGGGCGATACTGTCCTCGGCATGAACCTTGCTCACGGCGGTCACCTGACGCACGGCCATCCGTTAAATTTTTCCGGCAAGATGTACAAATTCGTGCCGTACGGGGTGAGCAAGGAAACGGAGACGATCGACTACGACGAACTCGCGCGCCTCGCAATGGAGCACAAGCCGAAAATGATCGTTGCGGGCGCGAGCGCGTATTCGCGCATCATCGATTTTCGTCGCATGGCGGAAATCGCACGCGGCGTCGGCGCGTTGTTTTTTGTGGACATGGCGCACATCGCCGGACTCGTCGCGGGAGGCGTGCATCCGAGCCCCGTGCCGCACGCCGATTTCGTCTCGTCGACGACGCACAAGACGCTGCGCGGACCGCGCGGCGGCCTCGTGCTTTGCAAAGCGCAGTTTGCGAAGGAACTCGATCGCATCACGTTTCCCGGCACGCAGGGCGGCCCGCTGATGCACATCATCGCGGCCAAAGCCGTGTGCCTCAAGGAAGCGGCCGACCCGGGCTTCGGCGATTACGCCAAGCAAATCGTCGCAAACGCGCAAAAGCTCGCCGCCGAAATCGCCAAGGCAGGCTTCCGGATCGTCAGCGGCGGCACGGACAACCATCTTTTTCTGATCGATCTGTACTCCCGCGGACTGACGGGCAAGGAGGCGCAACCCGGGCTTGACCGCGCGGGCATCACTGTGAATAAAAATTCGATTCCCTTCGACCCCACTCCGCCGATGACAGCCGGCGGAATTCGACTCGGGACACCCGCCGTGACGACGCGCGGAATGCGCGAGCCGGAAATGGAGCGCATCGCGGCGTGGATTGCGGAGGTGCTCTCGTATCTCGGCGACGCCGAACGCGGGCGGCGCATTCGAGCCGAAGTCGCGGATTTCGCGGCGCAGTTTCCCCTGTACACGCGGAGATGGGACATCGCGGCGACACTTGCCGGGAGGAGTGGCGCCTCCCGCTGAGCGCCGCGAGCGATGCGTGTTGCGATCGATATCCGGCGCGCCGGCGATTTCGGAATCGGCACGTACATCCGCAACATCATCAATCAATTTGCGCGCAGCGGCGATGACACCGAATATGTGCTGATCGGCCAGCGGACACACCTTCAGGATTTCGATCCGCTGCCCGAAAATTTTTCTCTTCTCGAATATCCGTCGAATCCGGGATCGTTCCACACCCACTTGCACCTGCCCTATCTTTTGCATAAGAGAAATATCGACCTGCTGCACATGCCGTGGTTTTATGCGCCGGCCGTCGTCCCGACGCGGCTTGTGATCACGGTGCACGACTTGACCGACGTGCTGTCGCCGCCGCCTGGCATTTCAGCTACGTTTCAGGCTGGCCGGCTGTATTTTGCGCGGCGGGCCCTGGCCCGCGCGGACCGCATCATGGCTGTCTCTCACTCGTCCATGCGGGAACTGTCCCGCGTCTTTGACGTGCCGGAAGAAAAAATCGAGGTCGTCTACAACGCGCTCGACGAGCGATTCCTGCGCGAGCCGATGCCCGAGGGCGCGGCGCGTATCCTCGAACGCCACGCCGTCACCGATCCCTTCGTGCTCTATGCGGGCAATATCAAGCCGCAGAAAAACCTCCCGCGCCTGATCGAAGCGTTCGCGGTGGCAAAGGCTGACCTGCGCGACCACCCGCAATACGCGGGCCTGAAACTGCTCCTCATCGGCGATTCGGCGGAAGAACATTCGGACTTGCGGCGGGCCGTCCTGCGCTCGCGCGTGCAGGGAGACGTTCGCTTTCTCGGATTTGTGCCGCATTCCGTGCTGCGCGTGTTTTATTCGCAAGCGAGCGCCTTTCTCTTTCCCTCGCTCTACGAAGGCTTCGGTCTCCCGCCGCTGGAGGCCATGGCGCACGGCGCGCCGGTGCTGACTTCGAGCGTGTCGTCGCTGCCGGAAGTGTTCGCGCAAGCGGCGCTGCTCGTGAATCCGGAAAACATTTTTGAGATTGCGCGCGGAATCCGGCAGATCCTCACCGAGGACGTGTTGCGGGAGACGCTGGTGCGCCGCGGCTATGAACTCGTCCGGAAATACTCTTGGGAACGATCGGCCCGGCAGGTTCGAGAAGTGTACCGCTCCGTGCTCGCCGGGGAGCTGGCGAAATCTTCGGCGGAAGAACCGGAAAAGCTCTGACACGGACCTAGCCCCGAATCCCGGTCCCAATGGGATTTCCTCCCTTGTGGCCTCTGGCGCACTCCCTTCGCGGCCTGCTGAAAAGGCCCCGCCCGTCATTCCGAGCGCAGGGAGGGATCCCTCATTCCTTTGAATCGGCAGCAAAGAGGACTTTCGCCTTCAAGAGCGGGTTCGGAATGACGCAGTTTGAATTTTCCACTTCGAGGAGCAAGTCGGCGGCTGCCGAGAGTGTGGCGTACCTCGGCCGCCTCGCAAAATATTTGCCGCCGCCGTTCAGGCTGTGGCCACAATTTCGATTTCTTCCGGACTGCGATCACGAATTAAGAATGCGCGGAGAGGATTCGGCGTGTCCGGTCGCGGTGAAATAATGAAATACGCCTGGGCGGGATAGAAGGCTTGCTCGATGTCTCGCGGCGAAGGAGCGTTTTCGCCGGTGGGATGCGAATGGTAGAGGCCTAGGTGAGTGAGGCTCTTGTCGCGCATCGTTCGAAAAAGGCGAAACAATTCCTCTGGTGCGATTTCAAAGGCCGTGGCGCTCGAAAGAACGTTCTTCGCCGGGAAAATTGCGTTTATGACGCCGTTGCGCCCCGCGAGCAGGCCACAACATTCGATTTCCGGCTCGCTCCGCGCGTGCAAGAGCATTTCTTTCAGGATTTCAGCGTGTATTCGGACCGAACCGGCCATGCGCGCCAGTGTACCTCAGGGCGCATGGCCGAAACAGAATGGCGAGAAAATGCGTGGAGGACGAATCCGAGTCGCGCACAGATCAGGACGGGATCAAGCCGTCACGTTCAGACTGCCGGTCGTCGCCGCCGCGCCGCTCGCGCTGCTCGATCCGGCCGCCGCGAAGCCGCCGATTTGCTGGAGATCGCTTTGAAGCGTCGCAAAAGCCTGCTGGGCGCCCTGCAAATTCCCGGATTGCAAATCCTGCGCCAACTGGCTGAACGCCTGGGCGATGGGATTGTTCTGCTGGCTCGCCGAGGAGTCCTGCGTGCCCTCCGGGCGATGATGATGGTGGTGGTGATGGCCGGCGACCTGCGCGGCGCTTTGTTGGGCATCCTGCTGAACGGTCGCGTAGTCCTGCTGCGCGGCCTGTAAATTTCCTGATTGCAGATCCTGCCCAAGCTGGTTGAGAGCTTGCGCAAGAGGATTCGTGCTGTTTTGGCTGAAGCCCGGCAAATTCTGCGTCAACGTCGTGTAATCCTGCTGCGCTTGCGTCAAGTTGCCGGACTGCAGATCTTGCCCCAATTGCTGAAATTCGGAGTGAATTTTCTGAAAATTCGAGGGGTTATTGCTCTGAATATTCTGAGTCGCGCCTGCGGAAAAAAGATCACTGCTCAAAATGCCCATGACTGACATGAACGCACCTCTTTTCAGGATCCCAAAACCAAGTCCAGATCTTTTCCCCGACGAAAATGACCCACATCCAATATCGGAGGAACGCGGGGAAACTTTACCGTCCGTTTCATCCGAGCAAGCCGGTCGTGAAAAAAGACGATCTCATTTCAGCCAGCCCTGCGCAGCGGCTGACAATGACCGGAAAACCGCGCTTTGGCTAGAGCACGTGACTTGCCAAATTCATTGGCAAACGTTGGATCACTAATCCGCCCAATCGAAATGGGTTGCGGAGCGTCAAGGATCCGCACGAGTTTTTTCAGTCGCTTCTCCAGGCAAGGATGTGTCTTGCGGACCCGCTGACTAGGCAAATCCTGCCCATCCCCCTTCTCTAGCGCGATCCACAGGCAACTACGGGCGGACGCCGATCAGAACGATCCAAAGTGAAGATGGAAATAAGCAGGTGGGAGCTTTTCCGGGCAACAAATTCCGGCTAACTTCCGCCGGAAAGCGTGCAAGAGAAGCACTAAATCAAGAGCGCTCCGGCCGAATCCGGCCGGGACGCCCGAAAAAGCTATGAGGAGCAAGGGCTACGCTTTCTGAGCCGCGCGCCGGAGAAATGTAGGGACGTCGAGGTCATCCGCAGCCGCCGTATTCTCCTGGTGAATGACTTCCTTGACGGCAGGCTGCGGCGCCTCCTGCGGAATCTCGTGTGGCTCGATGGCGACTTCTTCTTCGCGCCCGGCCTTCCACGTTTTTGGCAGGTACGCGGGCTTCTGATGCGGCTGCCTTCGAGCGGCCTCGCGGAAGCCGGCGGCGATGACGGTAATTTTCACCTGCTCCTTCATGTTCTCGTCCATCACCGCGCCGAAAATAATGTTGGCGTTCTCATGGGCGGACTTTTGGATGACGGAAGACGCTTCGTGGACTTCGTTCAACGTGAGGCTGGACGAGCCACAGATGTTGATCAGGATGCCCTGCGCACCCTGAATCGAGTTGTCTTCGAGCAGCGGACTGTTGATGGCACGGTTGGCGGCGTCGACGGCACGGTTCGCGCCCGATGCCACCGCGGTGCCCATCACGGCGTAGCCCTGACCCTGCATGATGGTTCGAACGTCGGCAAAGTCGCGGTTGATGATGCCGGGAATCGTGATGATGTCGCTGATGCCCTGCACGGCCTGGCGCAGCACGTCGTCGGCGATGCGGAACGCCTCGAAGAAGCTCGTTCCCGTTTCCACCGTTTCGAGCAGCCGCTCGTTGGGAATCACGATGACCGTATCGACGCTGCCGACCAGTTCCGAAAGCGCCTGCTCGGCCTGCTGCTGCCGCCGCTTGCCTTCGAAGAGGAACGGTTTCGTGACCACGGCGACCGAGAGCGCGCCGAGTTCGCTCGCGAGCGACGCGACCACGGGCGCCGCGCCGCTGCCCGTGCCGCCGCCGAGGCCCGTGGTGATGAAAATCATGTCGGAGCCTTCGAGTGCTTCGATGATTTTATCGGTGTCTTCGAGCGCCGCCTTGCGGCCAACCTCGGGGTTCGCGCCTGCGCCAAGCCCCTTGGTGAGCTTGCCGCCGATCTGCAATTTGACGGGCGCTTGCGAAAGCTTCAACGCCTGCAGATCGGTATTTGCGGCGATGAACTCAATGCCTTCGACCTTGGCGCGAATCATGCGGTTCACGGCGTTGCATCCGCCGCCGCCGACGCCGATCACCTTGATTTTTGCGCCCTGTTGATTTTCCTCGCTAAACGAAATCCGGATTCCCGTGTCTTTCGCCGTCATTTTGGTTCCTCCAACAAAAAATTGGCCTTGCCCCACCGGAGTTTTTCGCATCAGCCCCCGGCGAACATGCTTTTGATTTTGGCCACGAAGGTCTCGGCCCGCTGGGGCGCCTGGCGCCGGGCTCGCGCGCCGTAAAGCAGCAGACCGACGACCGTGGCGTACTCGGGTTGGGAAAGCTGCGGCGGCATCCCCTCGAGACCCCTGGGGACCGCCACGCGTGCGGGCAAGTGGAACATGCTCTCGGCGAGTTCCACGAGGCCCTTCAGGTGCGCTCCGCCGCCGGTCAGCGCGAGGCCGGCCGGGACGAGCGCCGCAAAACCGCTGCGCTGCAATTCGTCGCGAACAAGCGAGAGCAACTCCTGGGCTCTCGGTTCCAGGATTTCATTCAGCATCCGCGTGAACACCGTGCGCGGCGGACGATCGCCGACGCTTGCGATTTCGATGGCCTGATCTTCCAGAATCAAATCCTTGAACGCGTAGCCGTGCTCGCGTTTGATTTTTTCCGCCTCAGGAATCGGCGTGCGCAGTCCCACGGCAAGGTCGTTCGTGAAATGATCGCCCCCCACGGGAATCGCCGCAGCATGGCGCAACATCCCGTTGCCGTAAACCACCATCTCGGTCGTGCCGCCGCCGATGTCGAGCAGGCAACATCCCAGTTCGCGCTCGTCCTGCGTGAGGCAGGATTCCGCCGAAGCCAGCGGCTCGAGAACCGTGTCCGCGACTTCCACGCCGGCCTGGTTGATGGCAATCACCAGATTCTGCATGGCCGAGGCCGACGAAGTCACGAGGTGTACATTCACTTCCAGGCGCTCGCCAATCATGCCCAGCGGATCGCGAATATTATCATGCGCGTCGAGCAAAAACTCCTGCGGTAAGACGTGGAGAACCACCCGGTCTTCTGGCAGCGTGATGTTTCGCGCGGCGTCCACGGCGTGGTGAACGTCGTCGCGGTGAATATCCCGGGCGCGATGTCCGAGCGTGATTCCTCCGCGGCTGTTTACTCCGCGGACGTGGCTGCCGGCGACACCGGCGATGGCCCGCTCGACCGGCACGCCGGCAACGCCTTCGGCCTCTTCAATCGCGCGGCGTACGGACGTCGCCGCCGCGCCGATATTGGCGATCAGGCCCTTGCGCAGGCCTTTCGATTCGGCCGCGCCCATGGAAACAAATTTCAGGCGCGTATCGCTCGGCTCACTGATGATGGCGCACGTCTTCGTGCTGCCGACGTCTAATGCGACCAGGTACTTCACATGTTTCGTCAACCCGCCGCTCCTTCTTCTTAGCGGGCTCGAAGCCGCCCATACGCCGTAGCGCCTCCGCACTCCGCATTTCTGAGTGCCGAAGCGCTTCGGCGGACGCACTTGGCGCCGGAGCACGGAGCCCGCAAAGTGTTTCTACTGCTGTTTCTGTGTGGCCTTCGGGGGCTGCGGTGCGTTTTGCTTCACACTGGCCGCAACCGCTTTGCCCTCCGGATTCACTACCACCTGCCGCGCAAACCGCAAGTCCACCGAATCGACGCTTCCGGCGCTCGCCCGCCACTGCTCAATATTCTGGGTGAGCAGATGATACCGGTTGCCGAAATCGGAATCGCCAAAGTGCACAAGAACCGGCGAGGCGCTCGCCGGCTCCGATCCAAGTCCGGTGAGCGTGGCGCGGAGATCGGAGACGTCGGACAAATCCGCCTCGCTGACGTGATCGTCCGCTCCCGGTTGGGAGAGCTCGATGTCCTTCATAAACTGCACGTACAAATTCATGCGCTGCTCGCGCCCCTCGCGCGGCACCGATTCCCCGATGCCGCTTACGACCGGGAACCGAAAGTCCGCCTCGGCAGGCCGATCGAGAATCACTCCGTGCGAATCGACAAGCGAGAGATCGCTCGCCGTGCGGAGAAACGCGACGGGCGTGCGCTCGGTGATCTCGACGCGAATCCGGTTGGGCAGGACGCGCTGCACGTCGGCCTGTTCCACCCAAGGAATCGATTCGAGCGCGGCGCGGCGCTCGGCAAGGGGCACGCGAACGACACTGCGGCCCATATCCGCCGAGAATTTTTCGACGACGGCGTCCGGCTGGACGAACCGGCCACCTTGGATCTCGATTTGGCTGGGGCTTTCCAAAAGCACGCCGGGAGAATACAACAAATAGCCGATGCCTTCGTAGAGCCCAAATCCCACGCCAACCGCGGCGATCGCACCCACCAGAATCCGCCGGTACAAAGGCCAGGTCTTCCGGCTGAATTTTCGTTTGCGAATCTCCACGGGCTTTTGCCGGCGAAGATACTTCGGCTCGTCTTCGGCCAGTGCGTCCGCGGGAAGATAGTCCGGTTCTGCGCTCATGTTTCCTTCCACACGATGACTTCTTCTTCGAGTTCGACGCCGTAGCGGTCGCGCACACGCCTGCGAACGTCATCGATCAGGGCAAGCATGTCGGCCGCGGTTGCGTGTCCGGCGTTGATGAAAAAATTGGCGTGGCGGTCGCTGACGCGAGCGTCGCCGACCGAGTGGCCCTTCAGGCCCAACTCATCGATCATGCGCCCGGCGGACCCGCCCGGCGGATTCTTGAAAATACAGCCCGCGCTTTTTTGATTGAGCGGCTGGCTCGCGCGCCGCTTCTCATTGCAGATGCGAATTCCTTGAAGTATTTCGCTGTACGGTTTGGACGGAAGTTCCAATCGCACCGCGAGCATAATATCATCGGGAGCGAAAGATGTGTGCCGGTATTCAAAGTTTATTTCGGCTCCCCGTAGGGTTTCGATCTGGTCCGTAGCCGCTCGAAAGACCTGTACCTCCCGCACGAAGGTGCCGATTTGCGTGCCATAGGCGCCTGCGTTCATTCGAAGCGCCCCTCCAACGGTGCCCGGAACGCCGATCAGGCCCTCCATGCCGCCCAAATCATGCTTCGCGCAGGTCGTGACGGTGCGCCCGAGATCGGCGGCGCAATCGACGAAGGCGGTATTTCCTTCAAAGCGCACCTCCGGCTCCTGCCGCGCGAGTTGCAGGATCACCCACGGAAGTTCGCCGTCGGGCAGGAGAACGTTGCTGCCGCCGCCCAAGAAGCGATACGGCACCCGCCTCTGCTTCAACAGGCGGACGAGGCCTGGCAGGCTTTCATGCTTGTGAATCCGGAGCAAGTCGGAAGAACCGCCAATTCCAAGCGACGTCTTGTCGGAGAGTGAGACTCCAATCCTGTGCTCGACCCCGAGGGCGGCGATCGCGGCGGCCAGATTTGGATCGCTAATTCGCATGGTCCAAAGAAACCTTCGCCCCCAAAAGGACGGCCAATTCGCCCGGCGCGCGGCTCACGTTGCCAGCGCCAATGGTCAGGATGGCGTCTCCCGCTCTCGCGGCCCGCAATAATTCTTCGATCCCGGATTGCATGGAGCTGTGAAATACGACGTTCTTGTGGCCCGCGGCGCGAATCGCGTCCGCAAGGGCCTGGCCGGTAATACCGGGAATGGGTTGCTCGCCCGCGGCATAGATATCCATCAGGACCACCATGTCGGCCTGGTTGAAAGCGCGGCAAAATTCGTCCCACAGATGTCTGGTTCGCGTATAACGGTGCGGCTGGAACAGCACTAGAATGCGTTCGAAGTGGCAGGCGCGCGCGGCCTCAAGCGTGGCGCGAATCTCGGCGGGATGGTGGCCGTAATCGTCGATCAATGTAATGTTGTTGATTACGCCCTTGACGTCGAAACGGCGGCTCACGCCAGCAAATTCCTCGAGGCCGATGCGAATGAGTTCCGCCGGCACGTTGAGGTAGAGCGCTACGGCCGCCGCGGCGGCGGCGTTTCGCACATTGTGAACTCCGGGAGGGCCATTCAAATGGAATCTTCCGAGGTCGTCTCCGCGATAGGCCAGCCGGAACTCGCTTTCGAGCCCCTGAAGTTCAATCTCGCTGATCACCAGGTCCGCCTGGCTCGATGTACCGTAGGTGATCACAGGGCGCTTCACGTTCGGAATGACGGCCTGCACGTTCGGTTCGTCAAGGCACAAAACAGCGGCGCCGTAGAACGGCACGCGGTTGACGAACTGCGTGAACGTATCCTGAATTTCCTCGAGGGATTGATACGTGTCCAGGTGCTCACGGTCAATCGTCGTGACCACCGCAACCACCGGCGCGAGCAGCAGGAAGGTGCGGTCGCTTTCGTCAGCTTCGACGACCATGTATTCACCGCGCCCGAGCCGTGCGGTCGAGCCGCGGTGATTCACGCGCCCACCGACGACGAACGTGGGATCGAGCCCCGCCGCGGCCAGAACGCTGGCCGTCATCGAGGTGGTGGTCGTCTTTCCATGCGCTCCGGCGATGGCGATTCCATATTTCAAGCGCATCAATTCGGCGAGCATCTCCGCACGCGGAATGACGGGAATTTTCAGGCGAGACGCCTCGGCGATTTCCGGGTTGTCGCTCCGGATCGCGGAGGAAACGACCACGACATGCGCGCCGTGAACTTGCTCGGCCCTATGCCCCTCGTGGATCTCGGCGCCCATGTTTTGCAGGCGCTCGGTGATCGCAGAGGTTTTTGTGTCCGAGCCGGAAACCGAATAGCCGAGCGTAAGCAGCACTTCGGCGATGCCGCTCATTCCGATTCCTCCGATGCCGATGAGGTGGATACGCTTGAAATTGTGGAACGTCACCATCATGACCGGCTCACTCCTTCGATAAGACTCACAATGTCTTGCGCGGCATGCGGCTTGGCAAGGCTGCGGGCGCTCGCGGCCATCGCTTGCAGAACAGCGGGCCGGTCAAGTAAATCAAAAATCTCGTGGGTCAGACGTTCCGCAGTGAGTTGGGATTCGGGGATTAAGCGCGCCGCACCCGCGCGTTCCATTTCCTGGGCGTTACGCAATTGGTGGCTGTCCGTGGAGGCGCCGAAAGGGATGAAAACGGCGGCGCGTCCGGCGGCGGCGATTTCCGCGGCTGTGATGGCACCGGCGCGGCAGACAATTAAGTCGGCCTGTGCAAATCGCTCCGCCATGTTGGCGATGAAGGGCAGCACCTCGGCATGGATTTCGCGCCGGGCATAGGCCACGCGCACCGCATTATAGTCGCGTTCGCCCGTCTGGTGAACGATGGAGATACGATTTTTCTGCGCAGCCAGCAAATCGGCGGCGTCCACCATAGTGCGGTTGATGATGAGTGCGCCTTGGCTGCCTCCTGTGATCAAAATATGAAACGGTTCGGCCGGCGGCCGCGCGGGAATGGCAAAGAATTCCGGGCGCACAGGGATCCCGGTACGTGTCGCTTTGCGCCCCCAGAGTTGGGTTGGCGATTCATATGCCGTAGCGATGCGAGACACCATTCGCGCGAGCACGCGATTCGTGAACCCAGGCTCGGCGTTCGGCTCGAAGACAACCGTCGGCAAACCACGCAGCACCGCGGCAAGCATCATGGGCCCCGCCGCGTATCCCCCGACTCCGAGCGCCGCAACGAACCGATGCCGGCGCAGAATCGAAAACGAATCGAGCATGGCCGGGAAGAGTTTCGCGGTGTTGCCCACGAGCCTCATGCCGCCGATGCCCTTGAGCCCCGCCGAGCGAATCGTTTCGAGCGGAAACCCGGCCTCGGGCACCAGGCGCGCTTCAATCCCGCGTTTTGTTCCTACAAACACGGCTTCCCTTTCGTTTCCTCGCGACATCCATTCCCGCGCGATCGCCAGCGCTGGAAACACATGGCCGCCGGTGCCGCCGCCTGCGATCAACAACACGCGACTCCGCTCGTCCGCATCCGTCACGCAGCGCTCCCACCAGCACGGCCCAACTAGTCCGCCTGCCGGCTGATGTTGAGGAGTACGCCGGTGGCCAGCAACACCACCAGCAGGCTCGATCCACCATAGCTGACGAACGGCAGCGGAATTCCCTTCGTCGGCATCATCCCGAGTACAACACCGAGATTAATCATGGTCTGGCTGATGATCATCACCGTGATGCCCAGCGCGGCGAGCCGGCCAAAGTCGTCCTGGGTTTTGAAGGCGGAACGAATTCCACGCCAGCCGTAGATCGCAAACAGGGTCAGCACCACGGCCCCGCCGATGAACCCCAGCTCTTCGCACAAAACCGCAAAGATAAAATCCGTGTGCGCCTCAGGCAAATAGAACAATTTCTGTTTGCTCTCCATCAGGCCGACGCCCGTAAACCCGCCCGATCCGACCGCGATCAGCGATTGCAGGAGTTGAAATCCGCGGCCCTGCGGATCCGCCGTCGGATTCAAGAACGCGAGGACGCGCTCATAGCGATAGGACACCCGCACAATCAGCAAATAGACGATCGGAATCGCGGCGAGCGCGGCACCAACAAGGTATTTCCCATCGAGGCCTGCGACGTAGAGCATGGCCACCGCAATGATAAAGATTTCCACGGCCGTGCCCAGGTCTGGCTCGATCACGACGAGCCCGACGAGCAGAAGCACAGGGCCAAGCGCCGGCAAGATCGTGCGCTTCCAGTCGTTGACGCCGAGTCCGCCAGGGCGGCGGCGTCTTTCGAGAAACCACGCCAGGTAGAAAATGACGGCGATTTTCGCGAGTTCCGACGGTTGCAAGCTCGCGGGCCCCAGCCGAATCCAGCGGTGCGTGGCGTGCGATTTATCGAGGAAAAAAACGCCAACGAGCATGACCAGCACCGCAAACAACGCGGTGAAAATCACTTCCGGCCGCCGCAGCTTGCGATAGTCCAGGTTCATTACCGCCATCATCCCGCCCAGTCCCAATACGAGCCAAAGCAACTGGCGCAAAAGGAAGTGCGAGCCATTGCCGTACTCGTCGCGGGCCATCACGGCTGACGCGCTAAACACCATGATGGCGCCAACGAGGCATAGGGCCAGCGTCGAGCTGAACATCCACCTGTCTGTTTGGAGCTGCCGAGGCATGACCTATGCCTTTCTCGGGCGGGCTGCAAGCGCAGCCCGCGCCCGTCGCGCGGACCTCTAGGCCGCGTGTTTTTCCGCAAGCTCGCGGACGAGTTGTTTGAAAACGCGTCCACGATGCTCGTAACTCTCGAACTGATCGAAGCTCGCGCAGGCGGGCGCGAGCAACACCGTGTCCCCGGATCGCGCGTGCTTCGAGGCCAGCTCCAGGGCGCGCGCCAGTGTCCCTGCGCGCTCGACGGGAATGGCCGCACCGAGTTCCGCTTCGATCTTGTCCGCTGCGCTGCCGATCAGCAGTGCCATGCGCGCACGGCTCCGCAATGCTTCGCGAAGAATCGTGTAGTCGCTGCCCTTGTCCTTCCCGCCGAGGATCACGAGCACGTTCCCGGAAAATGCATCGAGGGCCTTGAGGGTGGCGTCGACGTTTGTGGCTTTCGAGTCATTGAAATAGTCCACTCCGGAAATCGTGGCGACATATTCGATCCGGTGCTCGACGCCCGCAAACGTGCGGACGCCCTCCGCGATCGCCGGCGGCTCGACACCTGCGAGTTTCGCTGCCGCTGATGCCGCCAGAACGTTTTCCAGATTGTGGCTTCCGCGAAGGCCGATGTCTTTGCGATCGAGTAGCACTGTCTCCACACCCTCCCGCCGGAACACGATCTCCTCGCCGCGAAGAAAGCAGCCGCTGGCGACGCGTTTCAAGCGGCTGAACCAGAAGATCTTTGGAGCGCTGGGCGCATATTGGGCAGCGGCGGCATCGTCGGCATTGAGGACGGCGTCATCTTCCCCTTCCTGATTTTGAAACATGCGCGCCTTGGCGCGGCCATAGGCCTCGATCGATCCATGGCGGTCCAGGTGATCGGGTGTGATGTTGAGGAGCACGGCCACATCCGGATGGAAGGCTGAGATGGATTCGAGCTGAAAGCTGCTCGCCTCCACTACCGTGAAACCCACATCGCAAGACAAGTCCACGCGGGAGATCAGCGGCGTGCCGATGTTCCCCGCAACCTGCACGGGAAAGCCCGCGGTTTCGAGGATGTGGCCCGTGAGCGAAGTCGTCGTGGTTTTGCCGTTCGAGCCGGTGATGCAGATCAGGCGTCCGCGGAGGAAGCGCCAGGCGAGTTCGATCTCGCTCCACACAGGAATGCCGATCGCACGCGCGGCGGCTAGCGCCGGCATCATCAGCGGCACGCCGGGACTCGGAACGATCAAGTCTTGCTGCACGAAGGTTCCGGCGATGTGGCCGCCGAGCTCGAGCGTGACGCCTGCCGCGCGCAACTTCGCTGCCGTTTCCGCGAGTTGCGACTCGGCCCGCTCCTCGGTGGCGGTGACACGCGCTCCTCGCCCCGCGCAAAACAGCGCCGTGGCGATGCCCGTACGGGCCAGGCCGACGACCAGCACCTGCTTGCCTCTGAGTTCGATTCCCGGTTTCACCGGTTACCTCAACTTGAGCGTCGTCAGCGAAAACAGCGCAAACACCAACGCCGCAATCCAAAACCGCACAATCGTTTTCGATTCGCTCCATCCCGCGAGTTCAAAATGATGGTGGAGCGGAGACATCCTGAAAATTCTCTTTCCCGTCAGGCGGAACGACAGGACCTGCAAAATCACGGAAAGCGCCTCCAAAACGAAGACGCCGCCGACAAAGAACAGCAGAATTTCCTGCTTGATGGCGACGGCAATCATTCCGATCGAGCCACCGAGCGCCAAGGAACCGACGTCGCCCATGAACACTTCGGCGGGATGCGCGTTATACCACAGAAATCCGAGCGAGGATCCGACGAGCGCGCCGCAGAAAACGGTGAGTTCGCCCACCTGGGGCAAATGCTGGATATCCAGATATGCGGAAAACCGCGCGTGGCTCGTGACGTAGGTCAGAACGGTGAGCGCCCCGGCAGCGACCACGACGCAGCCAATCGCCAGTCCGTCCAGTCCGTCCGTCAGATTCACGGCGTTCGAGGAGCCAACGATCACGAGCGCCACAAAAATCAGAAACGGCAGATAGGAGATCCACCAGAAATAGGACGTCGAGAGAAGCGAGTGAATGACGAGGTCCGGATGAAAATTTTTGAAAAAGGGGACGCTCAATTGCGTGGAGTATGTGCCGTCTGCCGTGAGCCAAAGCAGCGTGATCGCGACTCCGAAGCTGGCGAACGTCTGCAACGCGAATTTTCGCTTGCCCGTCAAGCCAAGGTTTCTCTTCTTGACCACCTTGTTGTAATCGTCGACGAATCCGATGGTCCCAAACGCGACCATTGTGAAGACGGCGAGCCACACGTAGGCGTTTTCCAGATCTCCCCAAAGCAGAGTCGGAATCACCGTTGAGCCCACGATGAGCACTCCGCCCATCGTCGGCGTTCCGGCCTTGGACTGGTGGCTCTTCGGACCTTCTTCGCGGATGAACTGGCCAATCTGCATCTCGCGCAGCCGCTGGATCACCCAGGGTCCGAGCGCGAGAGCGATCAACATGGCGGTCAGGCTCGCGAGCGCCGTCCGGACCGTGATGTAACGGAACACGTTGAGCGCATGAAAATAGGGCTGGAGCAGGTGATAGAAGAGGTAAAGCAGCATCTCAGGCGCGCTCCTTGGCCGTGCCGCGCGCAGCGGAAGCCGCCGGCGCAGCGTCGACGCGCGCGAAGCGCGAATCGAGCGCTTCGACGATCCGTTCCATTTTCACTCCGCGTGAGCCTTTCACCAGAAGAAGATCTCCCCGTTGCATCAAGTCGCCCAAGAACACACCGGCCTCCGCGGATGACACGAAAAATTTGGTTCGCGCTGCCGGATGCCCCGCTTCCACGGCTCCCTGCACGAAGCTCTCGGCGTCTCCCTGTACGCCGACGATCCAATCGAGTTTTTTGTTCGCGGCAGCCGACCGTCCGGCCTCCCGGTGCAGCTCGGCGGACGCCG
>Ga0335085_10000629_pt1 | contig 94107 bp, 74 predicted proteins | sample Lox_Sample_45_FD_206712 | JGI IMG/M metagenome (GOLD analysis project Ga0335085, IMG submission 206712) | Soil microbial communities from Loxahatchee National Wildlife Refuge, Florida, United States - Lox_Sample_4.5 | ecosystem: Environmental > Terrestrial > Soil > Wetlands | place: USA...
GTGCTTGCTCATGAGGTGGCGGATCTCGCTCACCACGCGATTGCGGTTGGTCGTAACCACCTGGATGATCATGCCTACGCCGCCCGGGCCGTAACCCTCGAAATTCACCTCTTCGTATTGCTCGCCTTCGAGCTGCCCCGTACCGCGCGCCAAGGCGCGTTCGATGTTGTCATTGGGCATATTTTCGTTTTTGGCGGCAGCGATGGCGGTGCGCAGGCGCGGGTTCGAATCGGGATCCCCGCCGCCAACCCGGGCGGCAATCGTGATTTCGCGAATCAGTTTGGTGAAGATGCGGCCGCGCTTGGCGTCAGTGGCCGCCTTCTTATGCTTGATCGTGGCCCATTTCGAATGCCCGGACATGATAATCGCCTCTTAAGAAACAAGTTAGGGCACTAAACTCTGCTCATTGCCACGACAGTTTAGCATAGGCTCCCGCGAATCGGAACAAAATGGGGTTAGAAGGCCCGCTGCGAAGCGATCTCCGCCCAATGGGCCGCGGAAATCCAAGGCGGAGAGCCTGCCTGGACCGAAATATCAAGGGCTTATCAGAAAATAGATGTCAGATTCGGCGCATGTTTTGTGGACAAAGTGGATTTTTCACGGGTGGGGTGCTTACAATCTAATAATTCGGGATTTGTTCTCCGTCATGCCTACACTGACTGCGTGCAGCGAAAATGGTTGCAAGGGGAAGGTGCCGGGAGGGCTCGAATCCGCGCATCTGTGTGTCCTGCACTTCACTTTGAAAATTGAAAATGAATGCGCGCAAATGCGCCGCGAAACCGTGTACGGCAAGACTCCCCATGCCCGCCAGGTCGAAATCATCCGGTACATCGCCGAGCACGGGGAAATGCTCGCCCGCGCGTCCACGAGCGGCCTGGTCCTGGCTGACGAGATGAAAGCGCGCATCCTAAATACGTTCCTCACGTTGATGAACCTGCGCGAAAACCTCGACCGCGCAGCCCTCCGGCAGCCGATAGGCCGCACAGGGGGGTAGGACAGGCTTCAGCCTGTCGAGTCTGGCTTTTTTCAGAGCTGCCAAACGTCTAACAGTCTGAATCGATTGCGGAAAAGGTCCGCGACCCGGTCCTTGTGCTAGACTTGCCTCCGCGCGAATAGCATCGGAAATGGAAAATCGCGACACCGCGAAGCCTCGTGTCTTAACGATTGGACATTCGAACCACACGATGGAGCACTTTCTCGGCTTGTTGCGGTCTCGGGCCGTTCAAGTGGTTGTGGATACGCGCTCACAGCCTTACTCTAAATATGCCACCCACTTTAACCACGATGCGTTAGAGGCAGCCGTCCGAAACGCAGGGATTCGGTACCTCTACCTTGGGCGGGAGCTTGGCGGGCGGCCTGAACAGGCTGGGTTCTACGACGAAGCAGGACACGTGCTTTACGACCGAGTGGCGGCATCAGGTCCCTTTCAGAAGGGGCTGTCGCGGCTCGAGCGGGGCATTCGCGAGTACACCATCGCGCTGGTCTGCGCGGAAGAAAATCCCGCCGAATGCCACCGGCGATTGCTAATCGGATGGGTCCTGCTGGGCCGCGGTGTTCGAGTGGAGCATATCCGCGGCGACGGGCGCATCCAAACGGAAGAGGAAGTCGCCGCGGAGACCGATCCGGACTCGAGCCAGTTGTCCTTCTTCCAGAAAATAGACGCGGAGCTATGGAAACCTGTTCCATCGATTTTGCGAAAGAAACGGTCAAACCGTGAAACGCCATCCGAGCCTGCATCCGCTTAGCCAGCACCACCATTTTGTATTGATTCAGGCACTCGAAATGCGCCGCGCGGCGGAGGCGCCCGCGGAGAAGCGTTCGGCGGCTGTCGAACGTCAGGCGGAGAAATTTGTTCGTTTCTGGCACAAGACAGGGCTGCTGCATTTCCGTGAAGAGGAGGAGATGTTGTTGCCCGCATACGCGCGTCACGGGCGGCTCGACAAGGATGCCAGCGTGATGCGCGTTCTTGCCGATCACGCCGAGATTCGGGCCGCAGTGCAGGATTTTGAGCTGCGGCTCGCAGAGAAGGCGCCGATTGAAGCTGGGGAGATGGCTCATCTCGCAAAGCTTCTGCACGATCACGTCCGCCTCGAAGAAAACGAAGTGTTCCCTCGGATCGAAAAAGCGCTCGGTGAAGAGAGCCTAGACGCGATGGGACAGAACCTCACGCGCCTGCATTCCAAGAACGAAGTTTGTGATATCTAAAGCGGCGCTCACCGGGAGTTACGCCCCAATGTAGCGCGCGTAGAGCGAGCGGGCCACACTCGTGTCTCGCGTCCCCTTGATGATCGCGCGACCGTCGGCAAACACGGTCACCTCGTAGGGCGGCACGCGAAAGCGCAAAAGAAAACCGTTCTCGCGCACCTCGGCAACGGTTGGCGCGATGCGCTTGCCCAGCGCGGTGAGGTCAAGCTGCCGGCGCCTCTCGTGGATTTGCACGGAGTCACGGCCGCACATCGTCAAGTGGGGTTGTGCGTCGCCTTCGAGGTAGCGGAACTCGCGCCGCACGCACGCGCGGCACTCGGGATTGCGGGCCACTCGCACCGATTGAAATTTTCCGGACCACACGTCGAATGAAACCAGGCGCCCTCCCGCCGATTCGGATTTGCCGACGAGAATCTTAATGGTTTCCGCGGCCTCGATCGAAGCGATCACGCCCGCGGCAGCACCAAGAACGCCCACGGTGTCGCAGGTGTCCTCGCTGCCCGTTCCGCTTGTTTGTGTCCCGTTCCCGCTTTCAGATTCGAGAGCGCACGCGAGGCACGCCGTGACACCGGGCCGCACGGTGAGCGTCACGCCGTAGCTCGCGACGACGGCGGCATAAATCCAAGGAATGTTCAAGTGGATAGCGGCGTCATTCAACAGGAAGCGCGTCTCGAAGTTGTCCGTTCCGTCGAGGATCAGAGAAAATCCGCGCAGCAATTCGTCGGCGTTTTTCGGGCCCAAGTCCGCGACGATGCCTTCGACCGACGTCTCCGAATTAATGGCGCGAAGGCGGCGCTCCGCGGCGACGGCCTTGGGCAGGGCTTCCTGCGCGTCGGATTCCTCGAACAGCGTTTGCCGTTGCAGATTGGAAGGCTCGACGAAGTCCCGGTCCACGATGCGCAGCCTGCCGACCCCCGCGCGCACGAGCAAATTGGCCAGCGCGGTTCCCAGAGCCCCGCAGCCCACCATCACCGCGGACGACTCGATCAGGCGCTGCTGGCCGGCCTCACCGACCTCGCGGAAGAGGATCTGCCTGGAATACCGTTCTAAGGATTTAGGGTCCATATATGAATCCGATGGCAACACAGCCCACACCCGAAGACAGGCTGGACTGGTCTCTGGAGCCATCTATGATAGCGCCAGCGGGACCGCACGGCGAGATCAAGTGACGCTTTCCGCGTGGTAGGCTGATTTCGCGCCGGGCAGGCAACTCGGCTGTGCTACGCTAGCTCTCTTGTGAAGAGTGATGCAGATCGCTCATTGCCCCTTCGTACGGTTCGCCGTCTGGCTGGCGGCGTTCTGGTTGCTCTGCGTGAGCCCAGTGGCCGCGCAGGACGGAACACCCGGTGAGCCGCCGCGCGTCGTCGCGGTCCGTGTCATCACGGACTCCGGTTCCGTGCTGGAAGAAAATTCGCCCCGGCTAACGATTCAGCCCGGCCAATCATTTTCCATGGAAGCGGAGAGCGCGAGCCTACGGGAACTCTATCGCTCCGGCAGGTACGCGGATTTGCGCGCCGAATTGGCGGATGTCCCGGGCGGCGTCCGTCTGGACTTCGTTGTCCGGCAGAACTTCTACATCAACCGCGTGCAGATCGAAGGATTGCGCGAGCCGCCCGGAGAGGCCCTGGCGCTTTCTTCGCTTCGGCTCAACGTCGGAGAGCCATTCCGTGAAAGCGATGTAAAGGAAGCGCTCGATCGTCTTCGCCAGACACTCGAGGACGATGGGCAGTACGTGGCGAAGACCGAGTACGAGACGACGCCGCACCCTGACACACTCCAGGTGGACATTCTCGTCCACGTCATCGCCGGTCCGCGGGCCCGAATCGGCCCCATCACGATCCAAAATCAGACACAATTCTCGACCGATGAACTGCGAAGCCGCCTCAAGTTGAAAGACGGGGCCGAAGCGACTTCGGACCGTTTGAATCGCTCGGCCGACCGCACCCGCAAGTGGCTGACCGGAAAAAACTATCTCGGCGCCCGAGTCACGATTCATCGCGGCGCGTACGATGCGAAGTCAAATCGCGTGCCGGTTGAATTCTCCATTTATGCGGGGCTGGAAGTGCGTGTGACGGTGGAAGGCGCGAAGGTGCCGGGCGGAACCTTGCGCAAGCTGGTCCCCATCTATGAGGAAGGTGCAGTCGATGAAGATCTGCTCCAAGAAGGGCGCCGGTCTTTACGCGATTATTTCCAGCGATCGGGATACTTCGATGCGCAGGTTTCTTACATGACGTCGGAAGCTCCCGCGCAGGAATCAGGCGCTACACTGCATCGGGCCGCGCAGATCGTCACCTATCAAGTGAATCGAGGCGATCACCATCGCCTGGTTGGGGTCGAATTCGCGGGCAATCAGTACTTCAGCTCGGATCTTCTCCAAGGCCGATTGAAAATTCAGCCAGCCGCCTATGCCTCTCCGGGACGATACTCGAGCGAATTGCTGCAAGATGATATGAGTTCGATTCGCACGCTGTATGATGCGAACGGCTTTCATGAAAGCGATGTGCAGAGCCAACTCAATGATAACTACAAGGGCCACAAGGGCGACCTGTTCGTGCGGTTCAGTATTCAGGAGGGACAGCAAACTCGTGTAGCGAGCGTGACGATTGACGGGAACAAAGAGCTCAGCATGGAGGAACTTCTGGGCGTGGTTGGCTCCTCCAAGGGCCAGCCATATTCCGATTTCAACGTAGCCTCCGACCGGGACAACATTCTTGCCCTCTACTATAACCAGGGATTTTCGGAGGCTCGATTCACCGCCGAGGTTCAGAAACTGTCCCCGGCGGAGCCGAAGGCTAGCCCGACCGTACGGCTCGTCTATCACATTACGGAAGGACGCCAAGTGCGAGTCGCGCGCGTCTTGCTGAGCGGCTACGAACACACGAGGCCCGGCGTGATCTCGCGCGAGGTGGGAATTCGAGCCGGACAGCCGTTGAGCGAGGGCGCGGTCGTCGAGACGCAACGGAAACTCTACAATCTGGGAATTTTCAGCCGCGTAACGATCGCGCCGCAAAATCCCGATGGCGAGGACGAAGATAAAACCATCGTCGTCATGGTGGACGAAGCGAGGCGGTACACGATTGCCTATGGTCTTGGCTTTGAAGCGCAGCGCCTGGGAAGCGCGGGCAGCGCGCTTGCCGGATCGTTCAGCGCCGCGCCGCGCGGCACGCTTGAACTAACTAAGGCGGATCTGACGGGGCGCGCGGACTCGCTCTCCTTCAAGGCGCGGGCGAGCACGATTCAGGGACGCGCGCTGCTCACCTACACGGCGCCAAATTACTTTGCCTCTTCCAAATTCAACCTGCAGCTCTCCACCTACTACGAAACAGCCCGCGACGTCCAAACCTTCGATTCCCGTAGAGCCGAGGGGTCCGTGCGCCTTGCCGAGCAACTCTCGCCCACCAACTCGATCACCTATCGATACGCTTACCGGCACGTGGTCGCGAGCGACCTCAAAATTGCGCCCGAGCAAATTCCGCTTTTCAGCCAGAATACGGAAGTCTCCGAATTTGGCGTGGACTGGCTGAGGGACCGCCGGAACAGTCCCTCCGACGCGAGCCGCGGCGATTTCGAGAATGTGGATGTGAGCGTGGCGATGAAGGCGATCGGCTCGTCCGCCAACTTTACTCGGCTGTATTTGCAGAATTCGACGTACCATCCGATTGGACGGCGTCTTGTGTTTGCGCGCTCGATCCGCTTCGGAGTGCAGACACCCTACGGCAATTCAACTTCCACCGACATCCCCTTGCCCGAGCGGTTCTTCGCCGGAGGCGGCACATCCTTGCGCGGCTTCGGCCTCAACCAGGCGGGGCCGCGCGACCCCGTCACCGGATACCCGATCGGCGGGCAAGCGCTTTTGGTTTTCAACCAGGCGTTGCGTTTTCCGATGCATCTTCCGTTGATTGGCGACCGTCTGGGCGGCGCCGTGTTTTACGATGCGGGTAACGTGTTTCCGAGCATCGAAAAGATAACGTTTCGGTCCTCGCCACCGGCGCCCACGTTCGATCCAAGCAATCCGAATGTGTGCCTGACGAACTGCACGAACGAGCTGCGCTATTTCTCGCATACGGTCGGTTTCGAATTCCGCTATGGAACGCCCATCGGGCCCGTCGCGCTCGATCTGGGCTACCAGCTCAATCCCGCCCGATTTCTAGTTCAGAGCGGCGGCACGTGTCCCGCCACTTCGACGACGGCCTGCCTGACAACGCTTTCCAGGCTTCCCGCCTTCCAATTCTTTATCAACCTGGGGACGACATTCTGATGCACCGAACGATCTCCATTTTCGTGTTCCTTTTGGCCACGGCGGGCGCGTCGCGCGGGTTCTCTTTTTCCGGGCCTGCCCAGACCAGCCGAATCGTGGACCGCATCGCCGCGCGCATCGAGGACGATATTATTCTGCAGAGCCAGGTGCGCGAACTGGGCGCGTTTCAGCAGCTCATCGAAGGCCACTCCGAAACCGACGACAAATTGATCGAAGAGCTGATCGAGCAGTGGGTGGTCCAGACCGAAGCGTCTGCGTCGCATTTTCCAGAGCCCGCCCAGTCGGAAGTGGACCGCGAACTCGAGCGCCTCAAGGCGCGGTTCCCAGGTTCGCAGAAGTACACCGCCCGGTTGAACGAGCTTGGACTTTCTTCCGCACAAGTGCGGCAGCTGCTCAGCCGGCAGATTTACGTCGAGCGCTATCTCGATTACAAATTCCGGCCGTCCGTCCAAGTCGAAGAGGCGGACATCAACACGTATTATGAAAATGAGTTGTTGCCAGAGTTGGCGAAGACAAATCAGCCGGCGCCCGGCCGCTCCGCTGTCGAGGAGCAGATTCGCGAAGTGCTCGTGCAGCGCGGAATCGGCAGCCTTACGGCAAAGTGGCTGGATGAAACCAAGTCGAGATTGAAGATCGAAATTGAACCGGCCAGGGGCGGACCGTGAGGCGCAGTTGGAGTTCGGGAAGATGAGCGGAACGAAGCGAAAATTCGGATTAAAGCACGGACTCGCGTTGTTCGTCGCGCTCGCGGTCATGGCCGGACTGGCGCTCGCCTACGTGATTGCGAGCGGACTCGCGGATCGTTGGGCGCGTCAGACGATCGTCGAACAGTTGACCCGGGCTACGGGCGCGCGGGTCGATCTCGGAAATTTCCATTTTGGCTGGCGTTCTCTCGCCGCTCGTTTTGACGGACTGACATTGCATGGACGCGAACCGGCCGGAGGCCCGCCGCTGTTTCACGCAGACCTGTTGGAGTTCGATCTTCGCATCGAATCTTTTTGGGGCCGCAAGATTTCGTTTGGCAACGTCATTATGAAAAATGTCTCGGCGCACGTTCGCGTGGCAAAGGACGGCTCGACCAACCTGCCGGGTCCGACGGTTCCTGTGAAGGCGGACAAAGCATCTGTCCAGCAGTTGCTGAATCTAAAAATCGCCCAGTTACGCCTCGAGAACGGCGAGATTTCGTGGAACGACACGCGCATCCCGCTCGAGGCCAGCGGTGGCCGATTCGAACTGGCAATGGATTATGCCAGCGAAGATGGCCAACCTGTGTACCTCGGCCGCGTAAGCTGGCAAAAGTTCCAAATCGCTGCACTCCGCTACCTGCCGTTCACATCGGACGCTTCCGCACGATTCACATTGCGGCAAGATTCGCTTTCCGTGCCGCAGTTGCAATGGAAGTCCTTGCGCAGTGAAATCGACGCCCAAGCGGATCTGGCCAGCTTTTCGCAGCCGGAATGGACGGTGCGCTATCGCGGCCAGGTGAGATTTGAAGACGTGTGGCAGGTCCTCCGCCAGGCGGGCGCACCGGGTGGCCATGTGGAGTTTACCGGTGACGGGCGCTACGTCGCGGGCCGGTTCAGCGCCGGCGGACGCTACACGGCAGACCAAATCAATGCGAAATATCAATGGTTCCATCCCGGGACTATTTCGGCGCATGGGAGTTATCAATTGACGCCGAGTGCGATCGAGCTGCCGGACCTCGAAGCCTTTGCGATCGGCGGAATTGTCAGCGGACGCGTGCATGTGGACATCCCGAAGAAATCGTTCCGCGCCGAGACGAAAATTCGCGGCCTCGACTTGCGCCAGGCTCTCGCCGCGGAAGATAACCGGAGCTTGCCGATCACCCCATTGCACTGGGCGAGCCGCATGGACATCGACGCGACGACGACTTGGGTGAGTGGCTTCAAACACGTGGATTCGCAGGGCGTCTCCAATTGGACTCCGCCGGACAATTTTTTACCAGGGCAGATTCCCACGGCGGCGCATTTCGAATTTCATTACGACATGGATCACAAGCAGTTTGTGCTTTCGCCGGGCGAAATCACGACACCTTCGAGCCGCATCCAGTTCCGTGGCCCGCTAAGCATGGTGGACACTTCCGTGGATCTGACGGTCGACACGGACGACCTTTTGCCGTGGGACGACTTCATTAACCGTTTGCGCGGCCCGGATGCCGAGCCGCAAGTGATCGGCGGCCATTTCCATTGGCAGGGGCGCCTGACGGGTCCACTTGGTGGACCCACGTTCAGGGGATACGCGAAAGGAACCGAAGCGCGATACGGCTCGCTGTTTTGGGATGAGATCGAGGGAGAGCTAACCTACTCTCCCGACGAATTGCATCTGGCCCGGGGCCGCGCGCGGCGGGGCAACGCGACGGCGGAGCTGGAACTCGAGCTCGCTCTCGACGAATGGAGTTTTGCTCCCGACAGCCAATGGACGTTTGACGTCAACCTGGTCGGCGCGGACACGGACGAGCTTCAGAAACTGATGGGGACTTCTTATCCGGCTCATGGGTTGCTTAGCGGGCAGTTTCACGGAAAGGGAACACGCGCGCAGCCCGAACTCACGGGATTATTCGATCTGGCGGACGCCATCGCGGGATCCTGGCGCTTTGAGCGCGCCCGGGGGCAGCTGGTGGTTTATCCGGGCGAAGTGCGGATTGCCAATGCCGAGCTTCGCTTGCCCGCGCATGCGCCGGGCGCGACACCGGGTCTCGTGACAGGAAATTTCACTTACCGCACGGACACGAGTGAGATTTCGTTTGATTTGGCGGGAGCGGCGATTCCGCTCGAAGCGATCGACAAGATTCAGACGGCGCGAATGCCCGTGGGAGGACGCCTCAATCTGCAAGCGAAAGGGCAAGGGCCTTTGCGCGCCCCCGAGGTGCACGCAACACTGCGTTTGATCGATTTGAAACTGGGCGGCGATGTCGTGGGGAGTTTCGATGGAAAAGTTGATTCTGACGGCCACCAGTTGACTGCGACCATCGATTCGGCGATGGCGTCGGGGCGGCTTGCCGGGAGGCTGGACGTCACTCTTGGAGGCAATTACGCGGTGATGGGGGAAGTCACAGCCGAGAGGATCGATTTTGATCCATTTCTTGGTTCCGCGCTGCATTTGTCCCAATTGAAGGGACACAGCTTGGTGGACGGCCATTTTGATCTCGCTGGTTTTGCTGCGCGGCCCGAAACGGTGGCGGTCGAGGCGAACCTCTCCCGCATCACGTTCGATTTTGGCGCTGTGAAGCTGGAAAATGTCGGCCCCATACGGCTGACCTATCGGCGGGACGAAGTGCGCGTTGAGCAGGCCAGCCTTCGCGGAACGGACACAGATTTTCACGTGAGCGGGTCCGCGCGCTTTGTTGGCGATCAGGCCCTCAACCTGCGTCTGGATGGAGCCGTCAGCTTAACGTTGCTGGGCGGATTCGTCCCGCAGCTCGAAGCGAGCGGCCGCGCTCAGGTCAACGCCGCGGTTGCTGGAACGATTTCTGAGCCTCGCTTCAACGGCAAGGTTCATATCGACGGAGCCTCTATGCGCTACGGTGACTTTCCAGCGGGCCTGAGCAACGTAGCCGGGGACTTCAATTTTGACGCCAGCCGCATGGTGTTCGACAACGTCGTCGCGGAAAGCGGCGGCGGACACCTCACGATCGGAGGCACAGTGACGTACGGGGAAGGGCCGCTGAGCTATGTTCTTAACGCGCGCTCCGACCAGATTCGCATTCGTTATCCCGTCGGAATGAGTTGGCTTGTCGGCGGGACATTGCGCCTCGCCGGAAACGCGCAGGCATCGACGCTCTCGGGGCGCATCGTTGTAGACCGTCTGTTGATGGCGGAAGGATTCGACCTCGCGGGATTCATGGTCGCAGCCAAGGAGCCGACTAGCGGGCCGAGCACGACGTCACCCTTCCTGCAAAATTTACAATTCGATATTCAGGCGGAATCCGGACCCGATTCGCGTATGGAGTGGACCGGAGCGCGCCTGCAGACGGACGCGAACCTGCGGCTACGCGGCACTTGGGAACATCCTATTCTGATCGGACATATTCACTTGCTCAGCGGCGAAATGAGCTTTCGGGGTAACCAGTACACGATTTCCCGCGGCGACATCAATTTCGCGAACCCGTTCCGTCTCGATCCGGTGCTGAATGTCGAGGCCGCGACGACCATCCGCCAGTATGAGGTCACTCTTGATTTCACCGGCCCAGCGAGCCGACTCACGCTCGCATACCGGTCTGACCCGCCGCTGCCCTCGAGCGATATTGTCGAACTGCTTGCCCTGGGCCAAACCGGCGAGGAAAGTTCACAGCGAACCGCCACGGGGCAGAACACCGGTCTGGGGGCGTCGGCATTGCTTTCCGAAGCCATTTCAAGCCAGTTGGGCGGCCGTATTCAGCGCCTGTTCGGAATCAGCCACTTCAGCCTGGGTCCGTCGGTCGCGACATTGACGTCGCAGCAGAACTCGATCGCCAGCGTCACGATCGAGCAACAAGTCACGCGAGGGCTCGTGATCACCTACATCACGGATGTCACGACGACGCAGTACCAGGTCATTCAAATCGAATACACGATTAACCGCGAATTCTCCGTTGTTGCCCTGCGCGATGAAAACGGCACGTTCGGTCTTGACGTTGTCCGTAAGACGCGTTTCAAGTGACGATTCCCGCTGCCGGCAGCGTGCACTGGCACGACACTCCTTCCGCGGATTCCCCGCTGGCGGAAATACGTTCGTGCTATCTTGACCCGCGAGGGACCGACATGAGAGATGCCGCCGCGAAATGTTCAGGATGGTTTCGGGTCTCAATCGCTCTTGCGTTTGTTTGGATGGCGGTCGCGACTCCCGTTGGCGCGCAAAAGAATAAAGACAAGAAAAAAGAACCTTCAGACGCCGATTCCCAGGCGAGCCTACAATTCACGTTACCCACCTCCGATTCGCAGGCCATCGATCGGGCAATCGGAGAGATGCTAGGCTACTGGCAGCTCGGAGATGTCGGTTCGTTGCAGAAATACTTTGCCCCGGACGTCGTCGTTGTGAGCGGCGCGTGGGAGACGCCCGTCATCGGCTGGGACAACTATTTGAAAGCCTATCAGGCGCAGCGCGCTCAAGTCACCGGGGCGCGCATGGAGCGGTCCAATACCTACATTCACGTGAACGGGACTTCCGCCTGGGCCACCTATCAATTTGTGTACGTGGCGCTGGCGGAAAGCAAGGTCGTTCAGGTCAGAGGGCACACCACGCTCGTCCTCAACAAGCGGGCGGATCGCTGGGTGATCACTCTGGACCACTCTTCGATCGTAGACTCGTCTCTTCCGGCGCCCGCCAACCCGGCAGATCCGGCTGAGGCTGCCAAGCCTTAAAAGCTCTTGTAGCCCTGATAGATCCAAATGCCCGCGCTGGCCAGTAAGAGCGCCCCCGATACCACAGCAAGAGCGATGATCGGCCTCGTGAGACGCGAGATCCGGGCGATAATCGCCTGCTGCTCGCGGTAATGGTGCTGTTCGGCGGCATCAATGAAGATCTGGTCATCCTCTTTGGACGAAAGCGTACCCCTGTAAATGACCAGCACCACTAACGCAGCGGTGATGACACCCCAGGAAATCATGAGCATGTCCAAAACCACCAACCGGGATTCCTCCATGATTGTTCCCCCTACGAGAACGGTACTGGGTGGAAAGGGACGAGAGATCGCACCGTTCCGCAACGGCATCAACTTGGCCGGATTATAGCTCAATCCAGCCGGGCCTATAGCAAGTATTCATGTATCGGATACGCAAAAACTAACGCCGATCGGGTTTTGGAGGAAACCGCACGCCCCAGAAGTCATACAGCGGCGCGAGGGATTCAATGCCGATTTCCCAGAATCCGCCGTCTCGATGTTCCTTCGCCCAGGCGACGCGAAACTTCGCCGTCTGTTGCGAAAAGCGGTTCGTGACCTCGACTTCGGTGCCCGTTGGCAATGTCTGGGAGGTCCGAACCATGGCACCCAGCACCCCGACAACCCCCGTATACGTCGATTCCTCAAAGGGGCTTCCGTCCGCAGCCTTGCCCCGGACTTCCACCGGAACTCTCATCACCACACGCGCGCTCTGGCGCTGCTTATCAGACTGAGGTGTATCGTTCAACCTGTTTGTCCCGGCCGACTAAAGCCAAAAGGTGTCATAGATTATGCCGAGCTAACCCAAGCTGTCAACCGTATCTAACTGTACAGTAAACAAATGTTTATCGCGCCCGGCCGCTTCGGCAGTCGAAGGCAGCTTACTTGTGCCAGATCGGCAAACTGTCTGCGTCGGCCCTCGCGTTGACAAACGCCGCCGTGCGCGGGCACAATCAATTCGCCTCGCAATGCCCGCTCTTGTGCCCAAGTGGCGGAACTGGCAGACGCGCTAGATTCAGGGTCTAGTGTTCGCAAGGACGTGGAGGTTCGAATCCTCTCTTGGGCACCAGCCTCATCGATTCCTTTCTTCTTGGGCGGCAATCGTTCGAAAGTGCCTGTTCTGTCCCGGGAGAAATATCGGGCAGCTATGGCTATTCCGCTGTGGTATGTTCTCGCGAGGCGACCCTCAGTGGGTGCTCCGAGATTTGATCGATTATGTGTTTGTAGTATGGAGATGTTTTCTTTCCGCTGAGAACGCCAAAATCATCCAGAGTTGGGGCGCGAGAAGGGACGAGACCACTGTGGCTAGAACTAAGAAGCCCCCAGTCGATCGCCGCGACTTTTTGAAGCTTGCCGCCAGCGGAGCGACAACCTTGATGGCGAGCCCTCAGGTCGTTCCGGCAGAGCAGCGAGCGACCGAGCCCGCTGCGACGACTTCGAACGGGGCTGAAGTGATGACGACAGACCGGGCTGGCTCGGACTTCATGGTGGATGTCCTCAAGACTTTGAACTTTGAATACGTCGTCGCCAGTCCAGGTTCCGATTTCCGGGGATTGCAGGAATCCTTCATTAACTATGGCGGAAACAAAAGTCCCGAGTGGATCACCTGCCTGCATGAAGAGTCCTCCGTCGCAATGGCGGAAGGTTACTTTTCCATCGAGGGCAGACCGCTCATCGCGATGGTTTCCGGGACAGTCGGGTTGCAGCACGCTGCCTTGCCAATCTTTCTTGCGTTTCAAGATCGCAATCCGGTCTATGTGATTGCAGGCAATATTTTGGACGTAGAAGAAAGACGGCCCGGGGCCGACTGGATGCACGCAGCCCAAGATGTGGCGGCGATCGTTCGCGAATTCACCAAGTGGGATGATCTGCCGGTTTCGCTCGGCCATTTCGCCGAATCTGCCGTCCGAGCCTACAAGATCGCGATGACGCCGCCACGAATGCCGGTGGTACTTGTGGCCGACGGCGGTTTGCAAGAACGGCCGATGGACCCGGGCGCAAAAGTTCATATTCCAAAACTCACGCTCGCGGCTGCCCCGCGCGGCGATTCCGGCGCGGTGCAAGAGGCAGCGCGAATGTTGGTGGCCGCCGAATACCCTGTGATTTGCGTTGGCAAAACAGTGACGCGGACCGCCGAAGGGATCAAGCTGCTGGTAGATCTGGCCGAACTTCTTCAGGCACAGGTAACCGGCGCAAACTTTCCCTCACGGCACCCCTTGAGCGTCCGTGCGCTTGGAAACCCCGATGTGGTTTTGGGCCTGGAATTGGATGACTTTTTCGGAACCGTGAATTCGGTGCGCGACCAATTGCACAAAACCACAACGTCGGGCGTCCGCCCGGGCACGAAGCTGATCAGCGTCACCCCCATGGATCTCTATCTCAAGAGCAATTATCAGGATTTTCAACGATATCAGGAAGTGGACCTTGCCCTGGCGGCCGATGCGGTTGCGACCGTGCCCTCGTTGATCGAGGCGTGCAAACGGCTGATCACGCCCGATCGCCGCATATTCTTCCGGGATCGTGGCGCCAAAATTGCCGCAGCTCACCAGGCCGAATGGCAGCGAACACGAGAGGAAGCGGCTTACTCCTGGGACTTGAGTCCCATCTCACATGCGCGCATCGCTTATGAGCTTTGGGATCAGATCAGGAATAAAGACTGGTCCCTCGTGGTTGGCGGGGACGAGAACGAATGGTCGCGGCGGGTGTGGAATTTCGACAAGCCCTATCAGTACACGGGTTTCAATGTCGAGTCGGTAGCCTGCAAGGCTCCCGTGGCAGTGGGCGCAGCGCTGGCAAACCGGAAATACGGCCGGCTCTCGATCAATATTCAAAAGGACGGCGATTTGATGTACGCCAACGGCGTGCTGTGGACCGCCGCGCATCACCGCATTCCCATGCTGACGATCATGCACAATAATCGGGCTTACCAGCAGGAAATGATGCACCTGCAACGCATGTCCACGCGGCGCAATCGGGACGTGACGACCGCGCACATCGGTACGGCAATCGACGATCCCAATATCGACTACGCCAAGATCGCGCAGGGCATGGGATGGTACGCCGAAGGCCCCATTGCCGATCCCAAAGAAGTCGGTCCGGCGCTCAAACGCGCCATCGCCGTGGTGGAGCGCGGTGAACCTGCGTTGCTCGATACGGTCATGCAACCGCGTTAGGGAGGGCCTGTGAACCACGACTTGCGGAACCGACGTCTAGTGGGCATGGGGATTTGGGCCTTCGTGGTAGCGACAGTGTTTCTCGGCTGTTCAGCGGCGAGAGTCGAGTCTGGACAGCAGGCCTCGCCGACGGAGGCGGCCCCCAGCGGGGATGCCGAGAACGGAAAAGCGATTTTCAAGAAAGATGGTTGCTACGAATGCCATGGTTACGGCGGACAGGGAGGAGTAACGGGCGCGCGGCTGAGCGCAAACCCGATTTCGTTCGCCGCCTTTGTGCAATACGTCCGCGCGCCCAAGAACCAAATGCCTCCCTATACCGCGAAAGTTATCTCGGACAAGGAACTAGCGGACATTTACGCCTTCCTTCATTCTTTGCCGAAACCGCCCGATGTGAAAAGCATTCCCATCTTGAACGAGTAGACACGAGTCGCCGGCACAGGATTGAGACTCAGTGGATACATTCGGCGCTCAACCTTCCTTGCATCCGGGATTGATGCTACTTTCTAAGGCGTAGCTGTTTTGCCCTGGGCAAATGCATGCCTGAGCGTTTTATCTTTCGCGATCTGCGCGACTTGTTGGCCAAGGCCAATGAGGAGAAGTCGGGCGATCAACTCGCCGGTCTCGCCGCACGATCGGAACGCGAACGCATCGCCGCGAAACGCCAGCTCGCGGACTTATCTCTTGGCGAAATCGTTCGTCAGCCGCTTATTGATCCCTCCGCCGATGCAGTGAGCCAGCTGCTTCTCGAGTCCTTCGACCAAGACCGGTTTCAACAAATCCAAGCCATGACCGTCGGTGAATTTCGGGAGTTTATTCTCGACGATGCAACTACACCGGAACACCTGAAGCAGCTTCAGTGGGCGGTCGTCCCTGAAATTGCCGCGGCCGTCGCGAAAATCATGGGCAACAAGGATCTGATCCTCGCCGCGGCCAAAATTCGGAACGTGACGCGCTGCCGAAACACCATGGGCGAGCGCGGAGTGCTGGGAATCCGGATTCAGCCCAATCATCCCGTGGATGATATTGGCGGCATCTTGCTGGCTGCGTTTGAGGGACTGCTCTACGGCTGCGGCGACGCCGTGATCGGAGTGAATCCAGCCGCGGATTCGGTGGAAACGGTTGAGTCTATTTTGCGCGCGCTGACTCGTCTGATCGATGCCTACGGTGTGCCGACACAGTCGTGCTGCCTCGCGCACATCACCACGCAGCTCGCCGCGATGCGCAACGGAGCGCCGGTGGATCTTCTCTTTCAGTCCATCGCCGGCACCGAGGCGGCCAACCGCAGCTTTGGCATCACGCTGCAGATGCTGCGGGAAGGGCGCGAGCAAGTGCTCGAACATCATGCGCAACGCGAGGTTTCCTGGAAGGGCTCGAACGTGATGTATTTCGAGACAGGCCAGGGAAGCGCGCTTTCGGCGGGAGCGCATCACGGAGTGGATCAGTTGACGCTCGAAGCGCGTGCCTATGGAGTTGCTCGCGTGTTCCATCCGTTTCTGGTGAATAGTGTCGTCGGCTTCATCGGTCCCGAATATCTTTACGACGAGCGGCAGATCATTCGGGCCGGTCTCGAAGATCACTTCATGGGCAAGCTGCTGGGGCTGCCGATGGGTTGCGATGTCTGTTACACCAATCATGCGGCGGCCGATCAAAATTCAGCTGACAATCTACTGTTGCTTCTCGCAGCGGCGGGCTGCAATTACTTTATGGGTGTTCCGTGCGCGGACGACGTGATGCTGAACTATCAATCGACCAGCTATCACGATGCAGTCGCCGCGAGAAGGCTGTTGCATTTGCGCCCGGCCCCGGAGTTTCTCGCTTGGCTCGAGACGATGGGCATTTTCCGGGACGCGGAGCAGACGCTTCTCGAGACGTTCGCCCGCCGCGAGCTTTTGCAGAGGCTTGAATCTTCGCTTGGAGAGATGGCCTAGATGGCGCGGGACGCTGATTCCCTCTTCGTCCGGGATTTTCCGGAGGCTCTGCGGAAGATTCGGGAGCGCACGCCAGCGCGAATTTTGGTTGGCCGCTCGGGAGCCGCTTATCGGACGGCCACGCAAATGGAACTGCGGGAAGCCCATGCCGCCGCGCGAGATTCGGTTCGTGCGGAACTGGACTTGGACTCCGCTTTTGGCGCAGCATTCCTCAAAGAGTGGGACTTGTTCGAAATTTGCACCGAGGCGTGTTCCAAGGAAGAGTATCTTCTGCAGCCGGACCAAGGTCGTCGCTTGAATGGCGCGTCGCGAGAAAAATTGGCAGCGCGCTGCCCGCGGGACCGTGATCTTCAAATCGCCATTGGGGACGGCCTATCGGTCACGGCCATTTCCGTGCAAGTTCCTTCACTGCTGCCGCTCCTTCGTGAAGGTGCGCGAGCGCGAGGGTGGACTTTTGGCAATCCGTTTGTGATTCGCTACTGCCGGGTCGGCGTTCTGAATGAAATTGGGGAGCTGCTTGCGCCTAAGGTGGCTGTCCTACTGATTGGCGAGCGCCCGGGTCTCGCCACTGCGGAGAGCTTATCCGCCTACATGGCGTACCAGCCCGGTATGGCCCATACGGATGCGAACCGGAATCTCATCTCAAATATTCACTCCCGCGGTCTCAAACCGCAGGCGGCGGCCGATCGAATCCTGAATCTTGCCGCGCAGATGATTACGTTGCGGATGAGTGGCTTTCGTGTTCGCGAGCAGTTGCCAGTGCACCCGCTTACTCCCTTTGCTCCAAAATAGACAATTTAGAGTCATTCACGATTTCGAGAGGTATAATTTCGTGCGATGGGGTGCCTATGAGCGCTGCTTCCTTGAAAGTGAATGGGCGGGCGTACAACGTGGACGTGGACCCGGCTTGCCCTCTTTTGTACGTCCTGCGCGACAATTTGGGACTCAACAATCCGCGATTCGGCTGTGGCTTGGGACAGTGTGGCGCCTGTACCGTGCTGGTGAACAATCGCGCGGTGCGATCTTGCCAATTGAACGTCGCGAACGCGGCCGGAAAAGAAATCGTTACACTCGAAGGTCTGGAAACGAACGGAAAACCGCATCCCGTCCAGGCTGCATTCATCGCCGAACAGACATTCCAATGCGGCTATTGTCTGAACGGCTGGGTAATGACCGCTAAGGCGCTGCTCGACCAAAATCCCAGCCCTTCGGACGCAGAGATGCGAAGCGCATTCGAGAGCTTAGTGTGCCGCTGTGGAAGTCACGTCGGCATTTTCGCCGCGGTTCGCCGGGCTTCGCAACCCGCGAAAAGGAGCGCATAGACCATGGCTCCCAAAACGGCTGTATCGCGAAGAGAATTTGTGAAGGATGCCGGAGGTCTCTTGATCGGTTTTAGTCTGGCCGATTCGACCGTGCTTCCACGTGTTTTGGCCGCTGCATCTCCTGAAACGATCGTTGTTCCTCCTCCCAGCCGTTTGGACGCGTGGCTGCGCATCGACAAGGAAGGGGTGATTCATGTGTTCACCGGCAAGCCGGAAATTGGGATGGGCGTGGGAACTGCCTACGCGCAAATCGTCGCCGAAGAATTGGATGTTCCCTTGGAGCGCGTTGTCCTGGTCATGGGCGATACCGCTTCCACTGCGAATCAAGGAGGTGTCGGAGGCAGCACGTCGATCATGCTGGGCGCGAAGCCGCTGCGCAACGCCGCTGCAAACGCCCGCTATCTGCTCACGCAAATCGCTTCGCGGCGCCTCGGCGTATCCGCCGGCGAACTCGAGGTGCAGGACGGCATCGTTCGCGTGAAGGGCGACACATCGAAGAGCGTCTCGTATGCGGAGCTTGCGAGCGGCGGCGACTTCAACGAGGTGCTGAAGGTTTCGGGCGACGGATTTTCGCTGGATGTGGCAGGTCCTGGCAAACCAAAAGATCCTTCCGCGTATACGATTGTGGGAAAGCCGGCGGCGCGCGTGGATTTGCCGCCTAAGATTCTCGGCCATTTCCAATATGTCACGGATGTTCGGGTTCCGGGGATGTTGCACGGACGCGTCATCCGGCCTTCGGGAGTCGGCGCGGCGTTTGTGAGTGTGGACGAAAGCTCCGCGAAGGCGATTCCTGGATTCGTGAAGACAGTGGTGAAGGGAAACTTTGTCGGCGTAGTCGCGAGAAATGAGTGGGCGGCCGTCCAAGCTGCGAAGGCTCTCAAAGTCGCTTGGACCGAGCCGAGGAAAGCCTTTCCCGAGCAACAGGACCTGTATGCGTACATGCGCTCGGCAACGCCGAAAGCGAGCAAAGAAACGCTCAAGCGCGGGGATGTTGCCGCCGCATTGTCGAATGCTGCGAAAAAGCTGGAAGCGAGCTACGAGTTTCCGTTTCAATCGCACGCGACGATGGGACCGGGCTGCGCCGTAGCGGATGTCCACAAGGACGGCATCACCACGGTGTGGTCCGGCGGCCAGAAACCTCACGATTTGCAGAGGGGCTTCGCGGAACTGCTGAGTGTTTCCGTCGACACGGTGCGTGTCGTTTGGGTGGAAGACGCCGGCTCGTACGGGCGTCCCGGGTTCGAAGATGCAGCCGCTGACGCGGTGCTGCTTTCCGAGGCTGTCGAAAGGCCCGTGCGCGTGCAGTGGATGCGCGACGACATGACGGCCTGGGGTACCAAGGGGCCGGCTGTCTTGTGCGACCTCGCTGCGGCGCTCGACGCGCAAGGGGAACCCACGGCGGTGCAGTTCGTCTCACGCGCATTTTCGGGTGGGGAGATTATGTTCCGGCCGAACAGCGCAGGAAATTTTTTGGGCGCGCAGCTTGCGGGTATTCGCAACACAACAGGCGTGGATGAATTCGCGCAGTGGGGCTTAGAATCGGCGCCGTACGCGTTTCCCAGTGTACTCGCGACCGCGCACGTGATTTCCGCGTTTGCCGACGAAGCGTCGCCGATGCGCACGACGCATTTGCGCGACCCGGAAGGGCCGGCTACGTCCTTTGCCGTCGAATCGTTCATGGACGAAATGGCCGCGGCGGCTAACGTCGACCCGATCGATTTTCGCCTCAAGCGTCTGGACGAGCCGCGTGCGAAGGCTGTTTTGACGGCGGCGGCGCAAAAAGCCGGATGGAATGCGCGTCCCTCTCCCCAAAAAGCGGCGCGCGCCGCCGACGTCGCGACAGGGCGCGGTATCGGCCTCAGCACCCGCAACGGAACCTATGTCGGGACGGTCGCCGAGGTGGAGGTTGATCGCAACACGGGCGCTGTCCGCGTGACTCGCTTTGTCTGTGCCCACGATTGCGGGTTGATCATCAATCCGGAAGCCCTTCGCACGACCATCGAGGCAAATCTCATCCAGTCGCTCGGGCGCAGCCTCAAGGAAGAAACGACATTTGACCGCGCAAACGTGACCAGCGTCGATTGGATCACGTATCCCGTCGTTCGGGCTCCGGACGTTCCCGACCGAGTGGAGATTGTTTTGATCAACCACCCGGAAATTCCGCCGACGGGAGCAGGAGAACCTTCAAGCCGCGCCATTGCAGCGGCGATTGCCAATGCCATCTTCGACGCGACAGGTGCGCGCGTGCGCCAAGTGCCGCTTACGTCTGCCCGCGTCAAAGCCGCGCTCGATGCGCTTCCATCCGCATGAGCGCATGGCCGGAAGGCTGGCGCGAATTGCATTGTTATTCGTGGGATTCCGAAAATTCGAGCGCGGCCGTTCTCTCGTCGCCCAAGCGCACGCACAGAACCAGCAATCCCGAGGCGATGGAACACACGGCGAGGAACAGCAGGCTTGCGCCGAATCCGCCCGTTTTGTCTCTCAAGTAGCCAATTACGTACGGACCAACAAAACCTCCAGCGCTGCCGAAGAGATTGATGAGACCGATACTGGCCGCCGCCGCGGCCCGGCCGAGCAGCATGTTCGGGATCGGCCAGAAGCCGGCGTGCGAACTGTAAAAGCCCGCCGCGGCAATGGAGAGAGCCAGCACGCCGAGCCACACATGATCGGCGGTGTAAATACAGGTGGCGAGCGCGAGTCCGGCAGCGACGCGCGAAATTCCAGCGTGCCATTTCCGGTCGCCGGTGCGATCGGAATTCCAGCCCGCAAGCCACATCACTGGAAGCGCAACGAGATACGGGATCGACGCGATCAGGCTGACCTTCGAAGTGCCAAACGACGAGAGTTTCTCGACGATCTTCGGCATCCACAAAAAAACGCCGTACGTGGCCGTGAGTCCTAGAAAAAGCGTGAATGCAAGCAAAAGCACCCGGGGGTCGCCGAGCGCGCGCCAAGCCGGGAGATGCGACACGCGGGCCTCGCGCTCCCGTGCGAGTTCGCGCCCGAGCCATTCGCGCTCTTCGGGAGGCAACCAGCGCGCTTCCTCCGGACGCTCAGTGAGAAAAAACAGTGTCACGATCCCAAGTAGTACCGCGGGCAAGCCCTCCAGCAATAACAACCAGCGCCATCCGCCGTAGCTAAGCCAGTGGATCTTCAGGAAAATTGCCGACAGAGGCCCGCCGATCACTTGCGATGCTGGAATCGATGCCATGAACATTGCTACGGCCCTGCCGCGGTCCGCCGGCCGATACCAGTGGCTGATGTACACGAGGACGGCTGGAAGAAATCCAGCCTCCGCCAGGCCCAGGAAAAACCGGAGCCAGTAGAATTGGCGCGCCGAATGAATGAATCCTGTCGAGGAGGCCAGAACTCCCCACGTCAGCAAAATTCGCGAAATCCACTTGCGCGCGCTCCACACCTCCGCGAGCACGCCGCCCGGAATTTCCAACAACATATAACCGACAAAAAAAATTCCGCCGCCAAAGCCGAACACACTGTTCGAGAAGCCCAGTTCCCGCGTCATCTGAAGACCCGCAAAGCCAACGTTCACACGATCGAGGTTCGCGACGACGTACAGAAGAATCAGAAACGGCATCAGGCGCCGGTTGACGTGGCGAAGGGTCCGCTCCGCCAGGCCGGCTTCGGATGGGATTGAATTTTGCAAGACACGAGCAGTTTATCACGCCAAAGTTAGGCGGGTGATTTGAGGTGCTCCCAGGTCAAACTCCAAAACGTTTATCTACTGCAATTCCCACCGCTCACTACAGCGTCCGCTTGATTGTTCCAATTGGTTCGCTGTAGGAGCCTGAGGGCGTTCAACTTGGAGGAGGCTATGGAAGGCAGTACGGGAGCGAGGCGAGCGAGGCTTCCGCGCCGGAAGGGACAACGTAACCGAAGCGCGATTGCGGAATTGCACGGCCAAATTGCCTCTCGCGCTTACCAGATCTTTGAAAAGCGTGGCCGCACGCACGGCCGCGATTGGGAAGATTGGTTCCGTGCGGAGCAGGAGATTCTGAGCGAGCGAATGGACACAGACTTGGGGTAGCTGCCGAACCCCGAAAGTTCCACGCCGGAGGTTGAAATGTCTAACGGAACTGGAAGTTCAGCAACGAAGAAGGCGACGAAGCCGAGATTTCCGAGGTCATTCGGAGTGTTCAGCCCCACTGGGCACATTGTGATGGCCTTCGACAGCGATGGCGACGCCGAACAGGCGCGCCAAGCGCTTTTTCGCAGCGGATTCCGCGATGAGGATGTGACGCATTACAATCGGTACGAAGTCCTCGCGGAGTTCAAAGAAAGCGAAGAGCACGCGGTGAATCCTCTGCAAATTGGGCAAGAAGTCGCGAAGGTAGATGAATACCTCGAACTCGCAAGACAAGGTGCCGGTTTTCTTGTTGTTCACGCACCCGATGATGAAGTAGCCAGGCGCGCGGTGCGCATCGTCAAACCCCTTGGACCGACATTCGCAGAGAAATACAACGGCTTGACCCTCAAAGAACTAGCATAGATAAAGTGCGGTAATCGTATCGGGAGGGTATTCTCTCTCAGGACGTTCCGCGGTTCTTTCTCATTCTTCCAAACCTCAACATCGGAGTCGGACCGGAGTGGATTTATGCCCGAACGGGTCGGCGGGCGACTGGCGTCTTCGCCGCGTGACAAATTCGTGCCGTGGCGATCCGCGCTGTTTATCTAGGCTGCCAATTCGTGTAAACTTTCTGGCTCCGAGACGAGGCCGTGATGATCCGTGTGACCGCAATCCTCCCAGCCGCAGGGTTGGGAACCCGAATGGGCACCGACACGCCGAAGCAATTCCTTTCGCTCGACGGCGTCTCCGTGCTTCTCTTCACGCTGCGGCGGCTTGCTGCATGCCCCGCGATCGCAGACTTCGTCATTGCCACGCGCGCAGAAGAAGTGGATTCGTTATCGGCCGGCCTTGCCGCGGAAAATCTCGGCCAAGGAATTAGCGTCGTCCGGGGCGGCGATACGCGCCAGGATTCCGTGGCCAGCGCGCTGACGGAGGTTCCCGCAGAAACCGACTTGATTCTTGTGCACGACGCCGTTCGGCCGCTCGTGACGCGGACCCAGATTGACCGCGTGATTGCCGAGGCGGCTGCCTGCGACGCGGCCATTCTCGGGATTCCCGCGATGGACACGGTGAAGGAAGTGAAACGCGCAAGCCTCCCGACCGACGTTGCGCTTGTCACGGCTACGATTCCGCGCGAGCGCGTCGTCCTGGCGCAGACTCCGCAAGTGTTCCGCGCCACACTACTCCTCGAAGCCTTCGCGCGCGCGCGCCAGGATGGCGTGACCGCATCGGACGAGGCGGGCCTTGTGGAACGCATGGGGCGTGACGTCCATGTCGTCGTCGGATCCGAACGCAATCTGAAAATCACTCACCCAGGCGACATCGAGCTGGCCGAGTTTTATCTCCGCCAGGAGCGCGCGGGACAATGACTCTGGCGGGGATCGGCTACGATCTTCACCGCCTCGCCGAAGGCCGCAAACTAATCCTCGGCGGCGTCGAAATTCCCTTTCACAAAGGACCGGTCGGGCACTCTGACGGTGACGCGCTGGCGCACGCCCTTTGCGATGCTCTGTTGGGTGCCGCGGGTCTCGGCGACATCGGCACGCATTTTCCGGACACGGATCCGAAGTGGAAAGACGCATCCAGCTTGCGGTTTTTGGAACGCATTCGCGGCTTGTTGGCCGAACACCAATTCCGGATCGTGCACATCGATGCGATCGTCGTCACGGAAAAGCCGAAACTTGGCCCGCACTTCGCCGCGATGCGCGAAGTGCTCGGGAAAGCGCTGGGCATCGCTCCGTCCACGATCAATCTGAAAGCGAAGACCAACGAATCCGTAGACACAATTGGCCGCGGCGAGGCGATTGCCGCGCATGCGATCGCCACGCTCGAGCGCTGAGCCTGCGGTACACTTCTCCGCGTATGATCTCTGAATCTGAAACTCCGGCTCGCTCTACCTTGAATCCTTTCACTGCCGCGGACGTGGCCGCGATCCTCCGCACACAAGGATGGCTGCGGCACGAGACGCAGGCGGTCGAAACTTGGCTGCGGGAGGCCGTCGCGCTGCTCGGGCCGCGCGCTGCGGATCTGGACGCGCTTGCCGGCCTCCTCAGGCTCGTTTTTGAGTACGATGCGCCCGCCGTGCTCGCTGAGCGAGCGAGCCAAGAAGTCATTTTGCGAGCCGGAGCGCGCGCGGCCCTCCGCGCACTCGCCACGGAAATTCTGAGCGGCGGACCGGTGGATTCGAATCGTCTGAAGGAAATTGTAGGTGTACTGAAGACCGGATCGCCCTATCGCAGCTGGGAAATCTTTCTGCCGCTGCGCGTGGCCGTGGCCGGACGAACGGGCGATGGCGCACTGGATCGCGTGATCCTTTTGCTCGATCGCGCTGCCGAGACGGAAGGGCTCGCGCCGGTAAAATCCGTTCGCGCGCGAATCCTGGAGTTTTGCGCAGCTCTCGACTGACGAAAGGGGCTTGGTCGACATGAACCGCCTGACCGGCATTCATGCAGTTCGCGAAGCGCTCGAAGCGAACCGGCCGCTCGATTCCTTGGTGGTTGCCAAGGGCACTCACGGCAATCGAATCGAGGATCTTGTGCGCCTCGCGCGGAATCAGGGCGTCGCCGTGCGCTTTGAGGAGCGCATTCAAGTCGATCGCGCCGCCGGGACACGCGAACATCAGGGCGTAGTCGCATTCGTCTCGTCGTCACCGTCCGCAAATTTTTACGACCTCCTGAAACCACGCGCTGAGACGGGTCATCCTGGATTACTCGTTCTTCTCGACGGCGTGGAAGATCCGCAAAACCTCGGCGCGATCATTCGGACGTCACTCGCGGCCGGCGCGCAGGGCGTTGTCATTCCCGAGCGGCGCGCCGCCGGCCTGACCGATACGGTGGCGCGTGCCTCCGCTGGAGCGCTTGCGCACTTGCCGGTGGCGCGTGTCACAAATCTTTCTCGCGCCATGGAAGAAATGAAGGAAGCGGGCTATTGGCTTGTGGGTCTCGACGAGCGCGCCGAGCAGCGCCACACGACGGTGGATTTCAAGCTTCCGGTCGGGATCGTCCTGGGCGGGGAGGGCAAGGGATTGCACGCGCTTGTTCGCGAGCGCTGCGATTTTCTGGTTTCGATTCCAACGACCGGGCCGGTCCGAGCCCTTAACGTATCCGTCGCCGCCGGTGTTGTGCTGTTTGAAGTGGTTCGCCAACGTGAGTCTTCTTCTGAGCCTTACCCAGCGAAGAAATAGCCAACTTCTTCCGTGCCACGCGCGAATTTGCTTCAAGCCGCGCCGGTCCCACCTATTTGTCATACTGGATCATCGTGAAAACGTCGATCCCCGGCAGCTTTGCGCGGCCGTTCAGGAACGTCAGTTCCACGGCAAAGGATGCCCCAACCACGTTACCACCCAGCTTGCGCACGAGTTCCACGGTGGCCGCGGCCGTGCCGCCGGTGGCGAGCAGGTCGTCGCTGATCAGAACGCTCTGGCCTGGTTTGATTGCGTCCTGATGGATTTCGAGGGTGTCCGTGCCGTATTCGAGCTGATAGGTGACAGAGGCCGCTTTCCACGGCAACTTTTTGGGTTTCCGTACGGGAATGAACCCCGCCTCTAGCCGGTACGCCAGGGCGGGCGCCAAAATGAATCCGCGCGCTTCAATGCCCACCACTGCGTCCACTTTCTTACCCGCATAATGTCCACATAGCTCATCGACTAGACCGTGGAATGCGGCGGGATTCTGCAGCAGTGTTGTGAGATCGTAAAAAAGAATCCCCGGCTTCGGATAATCGGGGACCTCTCGGATGAATTCCTTCAGATGGTTCATTCCTCGTGCACCGTCCTTCGGAGTGGTCTGCCCAAGCTAAAAGAGGCGCTGTGATCCAGGAGTGCCATTCGACCTAATCATCATGCTCGATGTAGAACCCATTTGCATATTTCGGCAAGATTTCCTCGTCGTGTTCTTCCACGCGATCCACCGCCGCCATGCGCGGGCCTCTCTGCAAAGCATCTCTCAACACATCGAGCTGTTCGGCGCTGCCGATTGCGTAGACTTCCACGGCGCCATCGAACCGATTTTTCACATATCCCCCAACGCCGAGTCTTGCCGCCCGTCCCTCTACGAAGAAGCGAAAACCAACCCCCTGCACCCTGCCAAATACGTAAAATCGCTTCGCCAGAGTCTCCACGGCACCACGCCATGTACCCGTTTTTGCAGCCGCGCGATTGTAGCAAAGGTCCAGCGGGCCGCGGGACGGAAACTATGAATCATCCGAACGCACGACCCGCCTGCCTCCCTGTTTCCGCCAGTTCCATGCGTACCGGTCCGTGAATCTGTGCTCGCAGGGATCGAAATACGGCGCCGGGTCATGTAACATTCACGAGCCGTGTTCCGTGCGAATCACAATGACGCGCGGGTCGTAATGCTCCGCGCGCCCGTTTATCGTCTTTCGCGTCGCCGCTTGCTGTGCGGGTTTGTAGCGGTGGCGGGTGCCCTTCTTTTCGGAAGTCTTGTTTCGGCGCGGAGGGCAGAATCGCAGAAACCGGCGGTGCCGCAACTACCTGTTCAACCACTCGGCGCGCAGATCGTCCAGGACGGAAATGAACCCGAGTTGCGCGTCGACGGGATTCCGTTTTTATCCATGGCACCCAGTTTGATTATTTTCGGATTCCGCCAGAGCTGTGGCCCGGCTCGGACGTCTCCGATTTGCAACGCTATGTGGCTGATCTTCGCGCGGCACTTGCGCGAGGCGGGTTGAACGCGATTACCTTTCTGAATCTCCTGCGGCCCGGCGGCGAACAAGGCGTCGAGATGTTCAGTGGCGCTTTGCCGGAAGGTGATCCAACTGCGGTCGGCTTCGCGGGAGAGTGGCTCATCGCGCCGATCCTGTCCGGTGCTACAGACAGATTTATGCCTGTTCGTTCGCCGATGCCTGTGGAGAATTCTCTTCTCACGCCGGCAAATGCGTCCTCGCTCGCGCTTCTCGTGCGCTTGCTCGCGACTCAGCCAGATTTTCCGCCATTCATTTTCGGCTTTGCCGCCACCACGGTCGCGCCGTTCGGCAACATACGCGCCGTCCAGCCGCCTGTGGAGAGCACACGGCTTGCGTCAAGAATCCTGGTTGGGAGCGGCGCACGGGATGCGCAGGCACTGGGAGACTTTTCTTCCAATCGCGCTTACGACGCGCAATGGGTGGACGAAAAACAGAACGCCGGCCTGCGGCTTACCTATCACGAGCAGCAGAACTCCGCCGGCGTCCTGCACGTGGAAAAAGCCCTGCGTCTCCCAACGCCCGAAACTGTCGAAGCGGCATAGCAGGCCAATTTCGCGGTTCCTGCGCCCTTGCCCGGCGACGCTCCCTGCCAATTCACTCTGCGATACACTGTTGCCGGGCCTGAGAAGTAGAGCGCCGGATTTCTCATGGATGCGAGTTGCAAAATGCCAGTCCATGGCATCCTACAGGTGGAAGCAGATTCCATGATGCCACGCCGAAGCCGGTTGGCCGCGCTTTGTGCGCTCTTCTTATTTCTCGGAAGCGCGCCCATTTTCCTTCGCGCCCAGGGTGTCGGCCCGATGGAGCCGCCCGCGTCCACCAAGTTTCCGAAGCCCCCGCCGCCCAGCAAGCCGGACGCACCTTCGCTGCCGCCGGAAGAAATCATCCGCCGTTTCGCTGCTAAAGAAGACGAAATGCTGCGCGCGATCACCGACTACGGCTTCGAAAGAAGTGTGCGCGTCGAAGAGATTGGTCCCGATAACAAGCCCAGTGGGCAACTCGAAGTCGTCACGCAGATGCGGATCACTCCGGACGGCAAGCTGTACGAGAAGCCTCTGCGCCGTCAGCCATCGACGCTTCACTACATGGACATCGAAAGGGGCGATTCCCAGCTTGTCGCGCCCGCGCCGCTGTTTCCGCTCACGACGTCGCAGCTTTCCAAGTACGACATTACCTACGGTGGCAAGCAGCCGCTCGACGAGTTGAGCGCCTATTTTTTCAGTGTCCAGCCACGGGCTCTCGAACGGGCGCGGGCCTATTTCTCCGGCGTCGTGTGGGTGGACGAGCAGGACCTGGTCATCGTGAAGACCATGGGAAAGTGGGTCACGGAGACGGGAGATGTCACTTCTTCCGCGCTGCCCTTCACCGTGTTCGAGACTTACCGCCAGCAGGTCGGCAAGAATCTGTGGTTTCCCGCGTACTCGCGCTCGGACGAATACTTCCAGGCGGGTGACACTCGCGTGCCGATCCGCATGATTATTCGGTGGACCGATTTCACTCCGCTCGGAGGTGCTCCGGCGGACGCGCCAACGGCGGCGAAGCCTTCCGCTCCGGGCCACTAGAGAATAATCCGATCTCAATTTTAGGAAGCTATCGCCAGTCGTCGATCAGGAATACCTCAGGACGGTTGTAGCCGGGATCGGCGTCTCGTTGCATGGCCACTCCCTGGGCCGTGGCGCGAAATTTGGCCTGCAACATTTCTCGATAGGCATCGAGGCGCGCGAGGTTCACTCCGGCGATAAGCGATTGGGCGCCACGCGAAGCGGCGAATTCGTTGGACGCCGCAAGAAGGCGGCGAAATTCATGCGCCGCACGGGTCCCGCTCCGCACCGCGCCAAATTTGATATAGCACTTCCCAGTACCAGCTTCCGTTCCGGTTCCGGCGTGGCAAACGGCAAGTCCGGCGAGGCGGCTACCGTCCCAGGTCAACACCGTATCTCCCAAATGTTGATCGTCGACCGCGCGGATTTCCCGCTCCACATCGAGACCATCGTAAATGGAGCTGGTCAGCTCCCGGCAAGCTCGCAAGCAGAGTTGTTTTTCATCCGCGGAGAGTTCGCCGAAACGAGTCCGTGGTGTGGAGGCTGTGTTCATTTCGACGGGCCGGTCCATCAGCGCCGTCAGAAAGCGGGGCCAGAAGCCAAATTTCTGATACAAGCTCACGTGCTTTGTGCTGGCGGCAAATGTAAAAAGGCCTGCATGGCGGATTTCCCATTGGTCGAATAAATTCATCGTGGGACGAAGCAACTGTTGGGCGATGCCGCGATCCCACAGATCGGGCCGAACTGTCAGCGGGCCGAAAAATCCGACGCTTCCCCAGCGCGTCACGAAATTTGTTCCCACGAGTTCGCCTGCGAGTTCGGCTCCCAAAACGGCGGATGGATCGGCCAGCCAGCGTGTCCTGGCGAAGTTTGCGTCACCCATGAACTGCAGCGGGTCAGGCAAGCCAAGAAATGTGCCGAACGACAGCCTCTGAATGCGGTCCGCAGTTGGAAGATCGTTTTCCCGCAGCAGGCGGATGGTGACTTCCGGCCGCTCTTGCCTCGATGAGGGAGAGGAACTCATTTTGTTCTTGGCCCGATCAGCTTCCGGACTTGTGGCGCAACGTAGGCCTTTCGGGTTCTGCCGGCGTTTTTTCCTTGTTGGAAGGAGGCTGCGCCGGAGCTTGCGGCGGCTCGATAATCCACTGGAACCCTCGATCGAAATCCACCATCGCCATCGTGAGTTTTGTCTCTGGCGGAGTGACTGCCGGCAGCGCGGCCTTCAAAAAAGTCGCAACGCCCGCCGCTTCGGATTTCTGACTTTGCCCGTCGGTGACGAACCCAACGGACTTAGCCACAATCGCACTCGACGCGCGGATTCCTGCCAGACGCGGATCATTCTGCTGCAGCAGGTCAAGCAATTCGGGCGCATCGGTGGCGCGGTTTTCCGGTGGATACCGTACTTCCATGAGCGTGTGCGGTCTGCCCTTCTCCGGCGGATAGATTTGGTTGTAGCCGGGGCGCAGGACGCGTGTCCGCCAAATATCATTTCCCAGCGCATCCTGGCGAATGTGGTAGTCAATCGCCCAGGCTTCGGGGCCGTAGTCGCGCAAGTAATCGACAAGGACGACGCGGAGCAACGGTTCGTCCTCGGCAAGATTCACTTTGTGATGCAACGATCCGGCAAGCAGCCGAAGGCGCTCGAGCACGGCGACGCCGATGGATTCGATGTCGTTCGCGGCGCCCGCATAGTCCGGCCGGCCGGAAGTATTCAGCGCGGCGCCGACGATGCTTTTGAATTCGTCGTTCAGCCGGATAGGTTTGTCCTTGGAGTCCGGCAGCACCCACTCGACAGCGCCCATCATTACGCCGATCCGTTCCGCGGAAAGAATCGTAATGGCGGGAGGCAGGGAACCTGCCTCACCGCGCGTATCCATCGCCACCAGGAGAATTGCGTCTTTCGCCGCACATATTACGACGCGGCCCTCGGACAAATTCACGGCGACTTCCTGGTCCGCCGGCTCCTGGGCAGAGGCCGGCGCAGGCGCGAACCATGAATATACACAGAAGAACACCGATATCAGAAAAAGAGAGAAACGGTAAAACAATCTGGGATCGAAAGATCGCGTTGTCATTGCAAATGTCCGGCCAGAAAATCACGTCTTCTTTCTTATCCGTGCGCGTCCCTAGTTCCAATGAATTTGTCCTGCCGCGCGATGGCTTGTAGCGACGTGATGGCCACGACGCTTGCGACATCCTCCGCCGAACAGCCACGCGAAAGGTCGTTTGCAGGCCGATCCAGCCCCTGCAGGATCGGCCCAATCGCTTGCGCGCCACCCAGCCTCTCGACGAGCTTGTACGCGATGTTGCCGGAATCGAGATCGGGGAAGATCAACACGTTTGCGTGGCCAGCGACACGGGAGCCAGGAGCTTTTGAAGCGGCCACTTTCGGTAAGAGCGCCGCATCGGCCTGTAGCTCTCCATCGACGGCGAGATCCGGGGCGCGCGCCTTCAGGATGCGCAGCGCCTCCCTGACTTTTTCGACGCGCGGGTGGTTCGCCGAACCTTTCGTTGAGAATGACAGCAGCGCGACGCGTGGCTCGGCGTCCAGCAGCGCGCGGGCGTTTTCCGCGGTGGCTCGCGCAATCTCAGCGAGCTCCTCGGGATTCGGATCCGGGACGACTCCGCAATCGGCGAAGAGCAACGCGCCAGCCGGCCCTACGTCCAATCCAGCGCGGTCTGGAATAATCATAACGAAAAAACTGGAGACCAGCTTCGTATCCGGTGCAAGCCCAATCGTGTGGAGCGCGGCGCGTACCGTTTCGGCCGTGGTGTTGGCTGCACCGCCGACCGATCCGTCGGCGTCTCCAGCGGCCACGGCCAAATCCGCAAAGTGCAAAGGGCGAAGCGCGGCGTCCCTTGCTTCCTCGAGCGAAATGCCGCGCGCGCGGCGGCGCTCGTGGTAAATCTGAGCGTACGCTTCGACGCGCGAACTCGCCGCGGGATCCTCCATTGCGACGCCCGTGAGCGACAAATGGAGGTCTCCCGCGATGGAGCCGATGATTCGTTTGCGGCCGAGCAGGGTGACTTTCGCAAAGCCCTGCTCCGTGACGGCTGCGGCGGCCGAAACGACGCGCGTGTCTTCCCCCTCCGGCAGGATAATGCGCTGCGGGCGCGCCCGCGCGCGGGATTTGAGTCTCTCGATCAGCGTCATGGCACGCTCAAGTTATCACAGCTTTGTCCCGCTCTGGCATCGGTTCCTCCCAATCATTTTTCAGGAGCAATTCCTCGATCCGGTACGCATGGAACATATCGTGCATCGCCAAGTGTCGAAACATAATGAACACAGAATAGTGCGTGTATTCGCCGTGTTCGGCGGTGCGCTGCCAATCCTCAGTCGACAACATTTTCAGCCGGTCGATAAGTTGTCGCCGTTCGCGCGAAAAGCGCCCCATCGCTTCGTCCAAGTCCACCTTCAACAGGGCATCTTCTTCGTCGTCGACGTGCGGAAGATACGGCTTGATCCGTGGCGCCGATTCCGCAAGGATCAAATCCAGACGCGACGACATCAGTGGATGTACGGCGGCCAGGTGGCAGGCGTGTTCGTGCGCGGACCATTTCCCCGGCCTCGGGCGGCGCTTCAGGATTGCCTCCGGGACCTCGCGCACCAGGGGCAGAACAATTTCAGGTGCTCGCTCCAACGAAGCGATAATGACGTTCGATTGTTTCATGCGGCCTCGCTTCGGAAATCTCGCTTTCGATTTGCCCATCCATCGGTTTCCGGTAGAATAACAGAGTCAATCTCAAGTTTTGCGGCAAGAGGGTAGGCCGTCCGCGCAAAAAGGTGGACAGCTTGTACGAGTCGACGGAGGCCCGCGCCATTCGACACAACGGCAAACAGCTACGCGACATCCTGGACGCGCATGAGAAATTTCATAAGGGGCAGCCGGGCGGAGAGCGAGCCGACCTTTCTGGAGCCGATCTTTCGCGCCAGGATCTGAAAAAGCGCGACCTGACTGGCGCAAATCTCACGGGCTGCAATTTGCGGAATGCCGACCTGCGCGGCGCCAAGCTGAGCCACGCCGATCTGAGCCGCGCCGATATGCGCCAAGCGGACTTGCGCAACTGTGATTTCACGGAAACCAGGCTCGAAGGCGCGGATTTGAGCGGCGCCGACTTGAGCGGCACGGAACTGTTTCGCGGCGATTTGCGCTCGGCGACATTGCATAAGACCATTCTGCGCGGGACAGTTTTGCGGCAGGCCAATCTTCGTGGAGCTGATTTTTCTGGATCCGATTTGGCGCTCGCCAGTTTTCGTGAAATTGATCTGACGGACGTTAAGCTGGATGGCGCCGACCTCAAGGACGCGGTGGTCCGCGACGTTCGAAAAAGCAAATGAACTGAGGGCTATTTCCCAGAGGCAGACGCCGAGCTTTCCGCTGCGCGGCCCGGTCCGCGGCGGCGCACGTCGATGCCCAGGCGCTTGATCTTCTGATTCAGAGTGGAGAGCGGAATCTGGAATACTTCCGCCGCTTCGGTTTGATTCCATCCTGTGCGTTCGAGCATGTCGCAAATCATGCGCCGCTCGATTTCATCCATCATCTGAAACAGCGAGGTTCTTGCGCTGTCGGCGCCGGTACGCGCGCCGGATTCGCCTGGAAGTGGGGGCACAAATTCGGAAAGCCGCAGCCGGACACCCCCTGCGAGCTCCTTCGTTCGCACACTTTCCGGCAGGAGATCGACGTCCAGCAGTTCCTGCGAGGAGAGAACCACGGCGCGCTCCACCACGTTCTCGAGTTCGCGTACGTTTCCGGGCCATTCGTAATCGACGAGCAATCGTAGCGCCGCCGGAGTAAAGCGGCCTAGGGGCCGTCCGTTTTCCTCGGAAAATTTGCGCAGGAAATGGTCGAGCAGAAGCGGAACATCTTCCTTGCGTTCGCGAAGCGACGGCAGCGGAATTGCGATCACGTTCAGGCGGTGATAGAGGTCCTCGCGAAAGCGTCCGTCGCGAACCAGGTTGAGCAATTGCACGTTGCACGCGGCAAGGATGCGAACGTCGACCTTGATCGTTTCCGTCCCGCCGAGGCGCATGAATTCCCGTTCCTGGATGACGCGCAGAAGCTTTGCTTGTGTTTCCGGCCCGATCGTAGAAATTTCGTCAAAAAAAATCGTTCCCTGATCGGCGACTTCGAAAAGGCCCTTTTTCGACGCCACGGCGCTCGTGAACGCGCCCTTCACATGGCCGAAAAGCTGGGATTCCAGCAAATCCACGGGGATGGATCCCGTGTTAATCGGAACAAACGGTTTGTCGGCGCGCGCGGAGGCCGAGTGAATCGCCTTGGCCACGAGTTCCTTGCCCGTTCCACTTTCTCCCTGGATCAATACGGTGGAACGGGAAGGAGCTACCTGGCCCACCAGATCGAGAACCGCGAGCATCTTCTCGCCCTTTCCGATGATATTCGGAAAGTTGTAGCGCTGTTTGAGCGCGCGCTTGAGTTGAACGTTTTCCTCACGCAGGCGGCGGCCCTCGACGGCCTGGGCAACCTGCACGAGCAATTCGTCGTTGGACCACGGCTTTGTGATGTAATCCTGTGCGCCGCTTTTGAAGGCGGCGCGCGCCATGTCGATCGAACCGTAGGCGGTGATGAGGACGACCGAGAGGTTCGCATCCCGCCGCCGGATTTCACGCAGAAGATCGAGTCCATTGCGGCCTGGGAGGCTGACGTCCAGCAGAACGAGATCGAAGGGCTTTTCCTCGAGCATCGCGAGGCCCGCTTCGCCGGTGCCGGCGCTCGAGGTCGAGAAGCCTTCGGTATTGAGCAGCAGCTCCAGGCCCTCTCGAATTTCGGATTCGTCGTCGACGATGAGTATGGAGCCCTTAGACATGAACCGCTTTCCGCGCGACCGGGAATTCCAGCCGGAAGGAGGTGCCTTTGCCCGGCGTCGAGCGCACGTCCACTTTTCCGGCGTGCTCCTTGACAATACCATAGCTCACGGAGAGGCCCAGGCCGGTGCCGCGTCCCGAGGATTTGGTGGTGAAGAAGGGATCGAAGATCCGGTTCAGATGCTCGCGAGGAATGCCGGAGCCGGTGTCGATAATTTCCACTTCGACCGATCCATTGTGCGCCGCCGTCCGGACCTCGACCGTTCCACCCGTCGGCATGGCATCGCGAGCGTTCAAGAAGAGGTTGAGGAAAACCTGTTGCAGCTTGTTGTTCGAACCCAGCACGGGCGGCAATTCCTGCTGGAGGTTCCGCGTTACCTGCACGCGAGAGGTGCGGAACGGGTGCGCGACGAGCGTCAGCGCTTCTTCCACCACGGCGTTCAAATCCACTTCCGTAAAATCCATCGCGCCCGTGCGCGAAAAATTCAGCAGGTGATTGACAATTTCGCTCGCGCGAAACGTCTGCTTGACGACCTTTTCGATCAGCTGATGCCGCGGGTCGCCGCTCGGAAGCTGCTTCGCGAGCATTTGAATATAATTCGAGATCACGGCGAGCGGCGTATTCACCTCGTGAGCGACGCCCGCGGCCAGCAAGCCGAGCGAGGTAAGCTTCTCGTTCTGGAAAATCTGCTCTTCGAGATGTAGCCGCTGCGTCACGTCGTCGAACAGAATGAGCCGTCCGATGCGGTCTCCCGATTTTCCGACGAGTGGCGCGATCGAGACGTTGACCACCAGGTTCTGGCCGCTCCGGTTCCGCATCGGAAATTTGTAGAGGCTGGAAACGCGTTCGTCGGCAGCGCGCGCCGTAATTTCCCCCAGCAAATCGGAGGGTAGAACGTCCTCAAGCTTGCGGCCGACGGCCTCCTCACGCGGCACACCGATCAACCCCTCCAACTGTGTATTCCAGGATTCCACCGCGCCGCTAAAATCGATTGCCAGGACGCCGACGTTCAGTGATTCGACGATATTTTCCGAGAAATCCTTCAGCCGTTCGATTTGAGCCGCTTTTTGTTCAAGCGAGTTATAGAGCTGGGCATTGTCCAGGGCGATAGCCAGATACCCGGCGATCGTAAACAGTAGCTCGACGTCCTCGCTCGACAGAAAGTCACCATCGACTGTTTTCCCGATGCCCAGAACGGCGACCGTGTGGTCGCGAATCTGGCAAGGAATGAAATAGTTCAAATCAAGCTGCTCGAGGGTTTGCCGCACCGAAGGCGAGGATTCCCGCGCGGCGCGCGCCGATTCATAAAAAAGAGTGCCCTGCGCGAAAGGCGCCCGTTCGGCGTCGAGAAAACAGAGGTCGAGCGTACCCATATAGCGCACGCCGACCGATCGCGCGAGGTGGTACGTCCCGGAACCGCCCTCAGCCTCGATAAAAACCGCGAGGCGGTCGACAAGCAGCGCCTGCGAGATCCGATCCATCACCGAGGCCAGCATTGGATCGAGGCGCACTTCCGAAGTCAGCGTCCGGCCAAACTCAATCAGCGTGCGCCGATAGTCCAGACGATCGCGGTAGAAAAAGCGGTCCAGGCGGGCTTGAATCCAGTCGCGAAAAGGCTGAAACAAGAATGCCGCGACCACAATTGCGATGACTCCGCCCATCATCCCGGAAGGCCACGCCGTGTGGAAAAGCGCACCGATCAGCGCCACGATCGCGATATAGACAGCCGCCACGCCGCCGCTCGCGGCGGTGTACGCAAGCCCCCGCTTGAAGATGATGTCCACGTCCATCAGCCGATAGCGGATGACCGCGTAGCCAAAACACAACGGAATGAGCACCAGGGAGAGCGCGGAGAAATTCATCCACGGACGGGGGACAACTCCCAGGAAATAGGGTGCGATGTAGAGGAACAAAAACGGAAGAATGCCGGCAAGCGCCCCGCCCGTAACCCACTTCAATTGCTGCCGCAGAATTCCGGACGAAGCCCGCCGGTAGCTGTTCACAAAGATGGCGGCGGCGAGAAGGAAATAAATCCCCAGGCAAGCCAGGTCGAGCCGGTCCAGCAGGATGCGGGCGCCGATTGACGGCATAAACCCAAGCTCGCGAAGTCCAACCAGGATGCGCACGAGAAGGAGAACTCCCGGCACGCCATAAATAGCGCCGAGGACCACACCATGCCACTTGGAGACGGAGCGCCGCTCCGGAAACACCAGCGCAAAATGCACAAGCAGGGCAGGCTGCAGAAGCCTAGCCACGATCGCTGCCCAGTAAATCTCCCAATCAAACGTGCTGAGTTTGCCGGTGTATTGGAACCAATACAGGACAGCGGACACCAGACAGAAAACGTAGAAGTGCACGGCGCGCGTGGCGTTCCACCGTCGGGCGAAAATAAAAAGACCGATGAAGAGATAAAGCACGCCCACAACGCGCAAATAGTTCTCGAAGCCGGCGGGCCGCTCGGCTGGCTGGATGACGAGTTGGACGTCAAACTCTCTTCCGCCCCGCTCGATCTGATAATGGGCGAGCGACCAAAGCCCGATTCGCCAGAGGCGCTTGGTGACGTCAATGGCACTGTGGACGGGGACATCGTTGACTGCGAGGACGAGATCCCCGGTTCGGATGCCCGCAATTCCGCCGGGTGAGTTCGGCGAGACATGCCAGGCGACGACTCCGGAGGGTGCTTCGATCCACGATACCCCATCATCGGGCGCCGCGAACATCATCCGTTGCTGAAAATTGATGATGCCAAAGATGATCGCCGCGAGGGTGGCAATGCCAAGAACAGCCGCTCCCAACCGGGTTCTGAGATTGTCATTGATTGGCGGAACGCTCACCGGCGGCCTCGACACAACCTAATCGATACAAAACCGAGCAACCTGAATTCCAAATTCTATAAGTTATCCTAAGGCAATAACTACACGAAACTCAACCGAATAGACACAGACTCCGGGGTGGAAGGGTGACAGGACTACTAGCCCTCCATTTTATGGAAGGCATATTTCTATTTTCAATAGGTCTCGCGACGCTAGAATTGAAAGCTCAGCCCACCCCGAAACGATCGCAAAATCGGAACCAGCATGATTCGAGAATCCTGCCCGTTCACCGTGACGTATCCCTGAGCCAAAAGATTGCTGAAATCGGCCAGGGCTTCCCACCTCCCGTTCGAACCTGGTAAGGGCTGGCGAATGGAAAGGTTCAGATTCGGATCCATTTGGTAAGCCGCCTCGCCGAAAGCGTCCATGCGCGAAAGCGTGGTCCCGGCGATCCATTTGTAGTTGGCCGAGAACTGCGTGCCGGAGCGCTGAATCTTGCCGGAAATCCGGACGGCGAAGCTTTGATGATTGCTGGTGATCAGGCTATCGCGCAGGTTGGACGATGCATCCAGCTGGCCCACGGGAGAAAGAGCGCCCGCCCAGGCATAGATCGCGGCTAACTCCAGGTTGTCTGAGAGCTTTTGACGGTAGGCCACTCGTGAGCCCCACGAGTGGTCATTTCCGCCGTCGTACAAGAACGCAGTCGAGAATGCGTCTTGAACAAAATCGGGGTTCGCTGTCGGGCCCGCCCCGAAAATGGCTTGATGTCGCGCCGAGTCGTGGAAGGTAGCCAGCTCAAGCGTCGAGTGTGCCATTTTTCGCTTGACTGAAATTTCCTCGTGCCAACCGCCTTGGAGGACGGGGCTGCCGTTGTTGAAGAGCACCGGCGGCAGGTTGTCGAGCTCCGCGATTGTCGATTCAAGCGCGCCAGTTTGCCCCCAGGATGGGGAGGGAGGATTCGCTGCAACGATCAACGAAGCCATCCAACCTGAGGCAAGGGTTGCGGTCAATTGCGCGTGGGGACGCAGCGCCGAAACGGAGGAAACGATGCCGGCATGCAAATACTCTGCGCCCGCCTGCAAGGCGAGGCGATCACCCAACATCAGCCGTTCGGTATGATCGAGCCGCATCTCCTGGAACCCGATCCCGTCAGCGCCAAGCCTGGATTGGGACAATACGAATATGGTTTCAGGGCCGCTTTCCGAATTGCCGGAGGGAAGCCAGACGCTCGCAAAGGATCCCGACGTTCCCCTTTGATAGCTCATTTGGCCAGCCAGCAACACACGCCCCAGGCTGCCGAGCTGTTGATCATAGGAAACCGCCGTGGCAGGAGCGTCCGAAAGGCTCGTCACTGAGCCGGGTCTCAATGCGCCGTTTGTGACCTGCACCAATGCGCGCGGACGCTGTGCGTTGGGGAGGTCCGCGCCGACCGTGTTTGTGTTTGAGGCGATCTCCTTGCCCGGGTCATCCCATTGCAGGATGGCGCGGGTTGCCGTCGAAGATCGCAGCACCCACTTCCAATCGTCCGCCTCAGTCGGGGCGTCCGTTTTGCGGCGCAGGGTGTCCAGCGAAGTTAACACGGAATCCACCTGCACGCGCAGCAAGGTCGTCAGATTCGACATCACCGCGATGTGGCGCTCCATGGCTGGGAGAAATCCCGCTAGGGAAACGCGCACGGAGTATTTGCCCGGCTTGAGGTGATCCGTGAAGAATGCGCCATGTTGATTGGAGAGAAGTTGCGCGACGGTGCGGCCACCCGCGTCTTCGGAGCTGAGCCAGACGCTGGCGCCCATTTGTGGCGTACCGGAGGGATCAAGAACAACGCCCGAGATCGTGCCATAGCCCTGCTTCGCTGCCGCCGAAGCAGCCCACACCAGCACCACAACGAAAACCCAGCCCAGTACTCGACCAATCGACTTCATCGGGACTGGTTACCTTCCTGTGGCTCCATTCATCGCCACATTTTTGTCGGCGGTCGGCGGCGTGACTACGAAATCCGCCGATCGCGAAACGGTCTGGTTGGTCACAAGATCCGTGGCTTGAATTTCCATTTTGTATTTGCCGGGCGCCAAGGTTTTGGGCGCGATCACCTGCTCAAATGTAATCTGCTCTCCATTTTGTTGCAGCTGGTCACCTGTCTTGACCACATGAGAGACGGTTTGGTCTCCCTGCGTCAGCTTGAAATCCAGGGACACGTTGTTCTTGTGCGTTTTGTCGTCAACCTTCAGGTTGTAAAACTGCAGATAAACGCCCAGCGCTTGGTCGGAATGGAATTGCGCGTCGAGCTTGGGGCGCACCTTGGTCGAACCGAGCACGAATTGTCCAACGCCCACATCCTTGGACGAAACCGGCTCCAATTGGTCGGCGAGAATCAGCGAGCTGGCGTCGAGTTTGTCGTCGGGCATCGAAGAAACCGCCACCCGAGTATTTACAACGCCCACATTGCCGCTGTTGACGTCCTTGATCACGAGGTCGAGCTTGTACAGCCCGGGCCGCAGAGGAACGGCCTTTTGGTAGATGGAAAATCCCTTCAAGGATGACTCAAGCAACGAGTCCGGAAAATCGCGCTGGATCACATCCTCGAACGTTTGAACCACCCGTCCAGTTAGCGTGCTGATGCGCCCGAACAGGTTGAGGGTTGCTGATTCCACGCTGTCTCGATCGCGGAAGGTCATTTGCTTGTTCTGAATCTGCACCGTCACCGGAACCAAGATGGTGTCGCTTGTAATCCTCATGAAATCGAACCGGTAGTCGAACGAAATCTGGTTGCGAAGGATACGTGAGCTGACGACCTCTTCCAGGTCCTTGAATTTCACCGGTGGCGGAGCCTGCACTTTCGCAAATTGCTCGAGGCGATTGAATTCGTTTTGGCTTTCCAGCCCGCCGCCGTGGTTGATGTCAGCGATGCCCAGTGGCGCGGTGGAGCCGTCGGTGCGGCTGAAGCGATCCGTCGGGCTGGACATGCCCAGGGCTTCGAGCATGCTGGGCGCAGCGCCGGGGATCTTGGCCAGAGCGTCTTTTTCGCCCGGGTCCATCGTCATGTGATATTCGCCCGTGCTGCTCGGGTCGACAAATTCAATGATGATGTTGTCCCCTATGCCCTCCATGTGCCGGTAGCGCCAATCCTCATAAGCATATGTGGTTGTCTGCCCGCCGCCTTCGGTCATCGGGCGGTTGTACACTCCGCCGGTTGGGTGAGCTTCAATCTCATCGGGAGGGCCCCAAATGATGTAGATGCGGCCGCGATCCGTTCTCCAGCCGGGGATGCCCGACGCAAATCGCTCATTGGAGTAAGCAATCCGGCGGTAGTGCTCTTCCTTGAACTCATTCTCGACGGTATCCGGAGTGGGATCGCGTCTTTGCCAGAACGCCTCGATGAATTGCTCACGTTCTTCGTTCGTCTGCAATTGTAGGAACGCAGTGCGCTCCTCATCGCTGATGATGTAAGGAACTTCCTCTTCCAGCCACTTCTTATAAGGAGTTGCCAGCTCTTTTTCGAGCTTCTTCAGATTCTTCTGATTTTTTCCGTTATCGCCCTTTTTCTTTCCATTGTCCTGTTTGTCCGCGGGAGTGTCTTGCTGGTCTTTGTCCTGGGCGCGGGTGCGCACCCCAAAAGGCAAAAGAAGCGCTCCGCCCATGACCAACGAAAGCGATATGCGTCCCAAGCGGTTCATAACGGTACCTCGCCCCTGATTCGGAAGCTCGATTCTATCTCCCGTCCCTACTACCGTCAATCAAGGAATCCTCCCGGCTGTTAAGGCGTTGCGGGCATTTTGTCTCCAGACATCCACTCCACACATTGGGGGCACCCCTTTTGCTTTGACAGTTAAATACTAAGAACGAAGCGTGGGCCGCCGGGTTGCCCGCCCTGTGTTTCTATCCTCGCAGCCACCGGCTGCTGCCATCCGGTGGTTCCAGGGAGCGCCGGAAGACGTGCACTTGGCTTCCCGCCCCGCTATTCAACGGGACCCGATGGGTTACCTGAACCGATAAGCAATCAGGGGTAAATTGCTTTCTTCCGCCGGGAAATGACTGTAAGATTCCTAATTGAGTGGGGCGCGGTCCGGGTGCCTGCCCGGCCGGGAGAATTTCGGCCTCGCACGCAAATACTTCGAAACATGCTCGCATGTTGGGCCCGCCGGTTGACTTGCCCCGATTGGTCTGCGCCGCCGGGAAACTTTTAGGGTCCGTTCTGCGTAAGAAGCTTGGGACGGAGGCCGGAGCGAGAACGTCGGAGTAGAGGGCCAGAGTTGGCCGCACATGAAGACGTGGCACAAAATCGCGATTGGCGCCGCTGTCGCTGCCGCTCTAGCTGGCGGGACTTGGCTTGCCATCTGGCAGATTAATAAGGGTGTCGTTTCCGTTCAGACTGGCTCGGTCGAGCGCCAGGATCTGACCTCGCTGGTGACGGCGTCGGGCGAAGTCAAACCGCTCACGTACACCAACGTGCTCGGCGAAGGGATAGGAAAAATCACCGAAATTGTGGTGAAAGAAGGCGACCACGTCAAAAAGGGAGACGTCCTGTTGCGCCTAGAGAGTGTGCAGCCCGCGGCCGACGTCAACGCGCAGCGCGCCGGCATTTCAGCTGCCGAAGCGGGCGTGAAATCCGCCGAAGCAAACGACGTATCGGCCGCGGCGGACATTAAATCGCGCGCGGCCGACCTGGAGCACGCGAAACTCGACTGGGAGCGTGGCCAGTTGTTGTTCAAGGATGGCCTGATTCCCAAGCAGGACTATGACACTCGAAAGGCAACGTATGACAGTGCTGTGGCGGCCCTCGCGTCCGCGCAGGCCCGCGCTGAACAGTCCCGCGCGCAACTTGGCCAGGCGCGCTCCGCATTGACCCAGAGCCAGGCCATGCTGAATCGCCTGAGCGACATCCTGCGCAAGACCACGTATACCGCGCCGATCAACGGCGTCGTGACCTACATCGCGGTTCGCGTCGGCGAAAACGTTGTTCCCGGCATCCAGAACGCGACCGGAAGCTACCTGATGACGATTTCCGACATGTCCGTCGTGACGGCGGAAGTCATGGTGGATGAGACGGACATCGTGAGCGTGAAAGTTGGGCAAGACGCCGAGGTCACGATTGACGCGCTGCCTGGAAAATTCTTTAAGGGGAAAGTGACCGAGGTCGGGACGCAGGCGGTGCTCCGAAGTTCGGGCCTGGCTTCGACGCAATCGACGACGGGCAACCAGGAAGCAAAAGATTTCAAAGTCGTCGTGACGTTGCAGAATCCTCCGGGCGGCCTCCGTCCCGGGCTGTCATCGACAGCGAAGATCGCCACCGCGCAAAAGAAAGATGTGATGACCATTCCCATCCAGGCACTCGCGGAGCGAACGAAGAAGGATCTCGAAGAGGCGGCAAAGCAAGACGGACAGGAATCGGTCACGCTGGCGGCGGGCCGTCCCGCTCCTGCGGCCATGCCAGATGGAACCACATCCTCCTCGGTCGACAAAAATCCCGAAATTCAGGGTGTCTTTGTGGTCCGTAACAAGCGCGCTCAATTTGTGCCCGTCACGACCGGGATTACCGGCGTCACCGATATTGAGGTTTTGAGCGGTCTCCAGGAAGGCGATCAGATCATCACCGGAAGTTACAAGACTCTGCGCACGCTCAAACCGAATGCGCGTGTGAAAATCGATAACTCCGCGCAGAAATCGACGGACGAAAACTAGATGAAGAACCCAGCAGGCCCAAGGAACTGAGGGATGCCCGAACGAGTCGCCGCACCCGACACATACCGGCAAGACCTTATCGATCACGGCGTCGCCATCCTTACGGAAGAGCTTTGGAAGACGTATGAGATGGGCGCGGAAACACTACACGCCTTGCGAGGGATCGATTTGACCATTCGCCGGGGAGAGTACGTGGCTATCATGGGGCCGTCGGGTTCGGGAAAATCGACGTTGATGAACCTCATCGGATGCCTGGATACACCCAGTTCGGGAAAATATTGGCTGGCCGGGCGCCTGGTCAGCGAGTTGGACGATGACGAGCTGGCCGCCATTCGCAACAGGGAAATCGGATTTGTGTTTCAGACATTTAATTTGCTCCCACGCGCCACCGCGCTGCACAACGTCGAACTGCCGCTCATTTATAGCGGCATTCCCGCGGAGGAGCGCCTCGCCAAGGCAAAACATGCCCTGGAAGCGGTCGACCTCGGGCTGAGGATCTCGCACAAACCGAACGAGCTGTCTGGCGGCCAGCGGCAGCGCGTGGCGATCGCGCGCGCACTGGTCAATTCTCCGTCGATTGTGCTCGCCGATGAGCCCACGGGCAACCTGGATTCCAAGACCGGCGATGAGATCATGGCCTTGTTCGCGCGGCTACACGAAGAGGGCAACACCCTTATCGTGGTTACGCATGAAAACGATATTGCGCATCGAGCCAATCGCATCATCCACGTTCGCGACGGAAAGGTCGAATCCGACGAGCCGGTGGCTCACTAGCCTGCGCCGCTTCGAAACAAATTGTGCGCGGTCGGAACCTTGAGTCACGATGTGCCAGGTAACCGGGCCGCCTGCATCCAATGCTACTGTGAACTCCGAAGCTCCTGAAGTCAGGGCCAGCTCACCGCCGTCGGCCCGCTCATCATCCAGGGTTCGCGCGAGACTTCCTATCGCGGTCTCCGTCATCCAATCGGTGCTTTTTCTCGTGCATCTCGCCTTATACGTAACTTGGGTGTTTTTTTGGGGCGCACCGGGATTTTCGCGCGCGCTTGAATACCAAGTCGCGCTGGCATGTTTGTCGGTAAGTTTTGTGGCGGCTTCCGTGCTCGCGCACCAGTTCTTCAATCTTTTCGTGCGGGCGATCTACACGGCCGCCGCTGTGTGGCTCGGATTCGTGAATTTCTTTTTTCTTGCCGCTTGTGCCTGCTGGATTGTGTATCTCGTGCCGCTCCTGTTCGGCGTGCGGATTGAGCGGCGGCCGCTCGCCGCCGTGTTTTTCGGTCTCGGCCTTCTCGCCGGTGCTTACGCCATCGTGAATGCAGCTTGGATACGCGTCGTGCGCGTGACCGTGAAACTTCCGAATCTGCCGCCTGTCTGGCGCGCTCGCACCGCGGCTCTTGTAAGCGACCTGCACCTCGGAGACGTCCGCAACAGCGGCTTTTTCCGCCGCATCGTCAAGAAGCTGTCGCGACTGCAGCCGGACATCCTGTTTATCCCCGGCGACTTGTACGATGGCACGCGCGTCGACCTCGCGCGCCTGGAAAACCCGTGGGCGGCGTTCCGAGCGCCGCTCGGCGCGTATTTTGTGGCGGGCAATCATGAGCAATTCACCAGCTCCACGAAATATCTGGAGGCCGTTCGGCAGTCTGGAATTCGTGTACTCGAGAACGAAAAAGCCGTTGTCGATGGATTGCAGGTCGTGGGCGTTGGCTATCGCGATTCGACAAATGTAGAGAGGTTCCGCTCCATCCTGCGGCAGGTGTCTCTTGACGGAAACGCGGCCAGCGTCTTGCTCGTCCACAATCCGAACCACTTGCCCGTCGCGGCGGAGGCTGGGATTTCGTTACAACTATCGGGTCACACGCATCGCGGGCAGTTTTTCCCCTGGACCATGATCGTTTCTCGCGTCTATGGCCGCTATGCTTATGGACTCCATCGCTTCGGCGATCTTACGGTCTATACTTCCTGTGGAGTCGGCACGTGGGGTCCGCCCATGCGAGTCGGCTCGAACCCGGAAATCGTGCTGATCCGATTTGAATAAGCAAAATCAATGTTTGCTTCGCGCACCCATTGGCGCCTGGAGACGAATCGGCTGACGCGGGCCATCGAAGAACACCGCCGAAGCGGCGACCGGCTATTGGACTTGACCGCATCAAATCCCACAGAGTGCGGGCTTGTGTATCCGGAAAACGAAATTCTTGCCGCGCTAGCCGATCCGCGCGGGCTTGCGTATCGCCCGGAAAGCAAGGGTTTGCGCGAAGCGAGGGAAGCGGTCGCCGAATATTACTGTGGCCGCGCGGGTTTTTCCGCAGGCGCGAGGCCCATCGACTCGGAACGCATCTTGCTCGCGTCCGGAACGAGCGAAGCCTACAGCCACATTTTCCGGCTGCTCTGCGAACCGGGAGACGAAATTCTTGTGCCCGCGCCGAGTTATCCACTCTTCGAATTTCTGGCGGACCTCGCCGACATCCGCCTGGTTGCCTATCCGCTGCTCTACGATCACGGCTGGCAAATCGATTTTGCTTCTTTGCGCGCGGCGCTCACGCCGCGTACCCGTGCCGTGCTGGTTGTGCATCCCAATAATCCTACCGGGTCATTTGTGAAAGAGCGCGAAGTGGCGGAGCTTGCCGACATTTGCGGCGCGCGGGAAGTAGCGATCGTGGCCGACGAAGTATTCCTCGATTACGCAGATACCAAACCGGCGCAAACATTTGCCTTTCACGGCGCGGCGCTCACGTTCACGCTGAGCGGTCTCTCCAAGATCTCTTTGCTCCCTCAAATGAAGCTGGCGTGGACGATGGTGAGCGGTCCCGAGGCTCTGGTCCAGACCGCGATACAACGCCTCGAAATCATCGCGGATACTTATCTCTCGCCTAGCACTCCGGTTCAGCTTGCGCTGGCGAAATTCCTTCCGTTCCGGCACGCGTTGCAGGAGCAATTGCAGCGGAGAATTTCCGTGAATCTTTCCGTGTTGGACGGCATGCTGAGCGAATCGAAATCCCTATCGCGTCTCGAACGCGAAGGCGGATGGTATGCCATTTTGCGCGTGCCCGTCACAGCCACCGACGAAGACCTTGCCGTCGCGCTCCTCGACAAGGCATCCGTACTTGTGCATCCGGGCCACTTCTTCAATTTTTCGCGAGATGGCTTTCTGGTTCTAGGTCTTATTTCACCGGAGGCTGAATTTCGGGAAGGCATTCGCCGGCTGCTCGACTTCTTTGACAGCGAATCGCAAGGAAAATTGTGATTTGCAAAGCGCAACCGCCGCCGAACGATAGCGGCCCGCGCGGGGCACGTTCGGGGTTACTTCGTGGCCTTGGTCGCCTCGGCCCTGTGATGCAGGTCCAGCCCATATTTTGGATGCTGAACCGAGCCGGTAATTTTGATTGGTAGAACGGCGCCCTTGCCGTCCTTTGAAAAGAACGGATCGGCGAACTTCAGCAAGAACGATTTCACGCCCGTCGTGACTTGCGAGAGTTTTGCCTGCATGGTGAGTGTCCCGTAAAGGTCGAGGAGTTCCTGTTCGAGTGTGAACGTGCCGGCGATCCGGACCTGCGCTCCGGGCACTTCGAGACTGACGCGCGAGAGCCTGAGTACGCCTTGATCCAGCCGAAAGTTCGCTTTGATTGTGCTCGGAACGTCATCTGAGCTCGTCGCTTCTGCCGGATTCTTGGTTTCCTTTGGTTTTCCCTGGCTGCGCTCGCTGAAATTGTCGAATTTTTGCTGCACTCCGCTGTTTGTGAAGTGGGCGGCATCGACTTCGATGGAGCCGTCGAGCTTCAGACGATCAGGAATCTCTTCCGGCCCCGGTGCCAGAACGAAATTTGTGTTCAGACGAGCCGGCCCGGCCAAGGTTGGCTGCTCCTTAATGGCGAGTTGAAGCAAGTCTTCCATCCGCGCAGGGCCGGTATGCACGTCCAGCGTGATCGTTTTGCCTTTTTGCCCTTTTGTGCCTTCGATTTTGCCGCTGATGAGCAGGGTCGTTTTGCCGAGATGCCCTTCTACGGAATGAAGGTAGGTGTCCCCGTCGGTTCCGGCCACCGTGGCGTGAAAGACCGTCGTGAGATCCAGGGGATGATCGGCGCGGGTGACGCGAAAGTCCGGGGTGTCCGTCGTTCCGTCGACGCCGATTTCTTCAAGCACCCCCTGGTATTTTCCCTTCGAAGACAATATCCCCGCGATGCCGCGAAAGACGCCGAGGTCGGCCTTCGCAAAGGTATATTCGCCCGAGACGGGCGACAGACTCGGCGTATCCGCGTTCCAAGGCCCGAAGGTTCCGGAGGACACAATCTCTCCAGGTGGCTTGGGATTGGAGAGCGTCGCGTGGAACGCCAGCGCGTCTTGGTTGCCCGTGGAAGACAGGCGGAGCTGCCGGATATCAAATTCGAGAGGCTCTTTTCCCGGCTTCGCGGTCAGAATTTTGAGAATCGCGTTCTGCGAATGGATTTCCCCGAAACGGATCATGCGGAATTTCCGGGCGGCGTTTTTCCCGCTCCCCTGGTTGCCGCGTTCTTCGCGCGGCGGAATGGTGATTTGAAGTCCGTCCAATGAGACGGAATCGATATGGCGCGTATTTTGGAGCAGCCCCCAGATCGACGTCCGGAACGAAAAGCGCTTGATCGCGATCAGCGGCGGCAAATCCTGCCTGCCCTCGAAATGGAGAACCAAGTTCTGGCCTTCGGCTTGCACAAGCGGAAACGGAATGGCGACGCGAAAGCTGGAGAGCTGGACTTGGCTTTTATACTCTTGCGTCAGCCAGTCCTCCGCCCACCCGCGGGCCTTTCGCGAAATCAGCGCCGACGCAATCAGCAGGCCGGCGACCGCCAATAGGGACGCGCCGCCCACGATCCACCATGCCGTTTTCCATCGGATGAACACGATGAGCCTCGCGTCGATTTTATGCGCTTTCGCTGTTCAGGAAGGATCAAATTTACTGGAGAGGGGGCACGAAAAGTCTGTGTTTAAGGCACGGATGTTATCGTAGGGAATACTTTGGGGAAGCCTCGTGATTCCGCAGTCGGCGATTAGGGCTCGGTTTCCAGGACAACGACCGGTCGATAGGTCCGCGGCACGATGGCTTCAGCAATGGCGATCAGGCGCTCCTGTCGGCTGAAGACGCGAAGGCGCACGGGCTTCCAATCGCCCGAATCGAGCTCCGTGGTCGCGCCTTGCGCGGCGCTCGCGCGGCCCGGCTGAATGTGCGCGAGAGGCACGTTGAACTTCGAACCGTGACGCACGCGCTTTTCGAGGATCGGCAGGATTGTCACGCTCGGCAATTCCGGCAGAAGGCGTTCGAGTGGAATAGCATATCGGGTGAGATCGCCTTCCATCGCGGCCCGTTCGAGATCTTCGAGTTTCACGGACTGATCGAGTGTGAATTCGCCCACCGCCGTGCGGACAATTTCGGCGAGATGGGCGCCACAGCCTATCGCCGCTCCCATATCGTGCGCGAGCGAGCGGATGTAGGTCCCGGCGGCGCACTCGATCGAAAATTTCGCCAGCGAGCCGGAGACCTCGTTCGTGTGAAATTCGTAGACTTCGATCTCGACCGCTTTCAGTTCCACCTTTTTCTTCTTTCGTGCGAATTCGTGAGCCGGTCGGCCGTGAATTTTTTTGGCGGAATACGGCGGAGGCATTTGCGGAAAGCGGCCGATGCGCTCCGCCGCCAGCTCCTCGATCTGCACACGGTCCAGCTGGGGCGCGGCGTCCGAACCAAGCGGCACACCGTCGGCGTCATAGGTGTCCGTGGCAAAGCCAAAGCGGAACGTCGAGTCGTAACGTTTGCGGCGCCCGGCGTAAAACTGCGCGAGACGCGTGGCGCGCCCGAGCAAAAGCACGAGAACGCCCGTCGCGAGCGGGTCGAGCGTGCCGAGATGCCCGATCTGCCGGAAGCCGACGATGCGTCGCACGGCTTCGACGACGTCGTGCGACGTCCTGCCGCGCGGTTTGTCGATGACCAGGGCGCCGTCGAGCGGCGGCGGTTGCGGTTTTCGTGCCATTTCGGGTGCGGGCTCCGCTTGGAGCCCGCCAAAATAATTTGCAGGCCCCCCAACGTCGCCGCCAAAGCTCGCTGCGGGGGCATCAGCGGCTGGAGACTTAACCTAAGGCGCAGGTTTCTTCGTCTGCCGAAGAAGCTCCTCGATTCGCTGGCCGTATTCCTCGGAGTGATCGAGGATGAAATGAATCTCAGGCGCACGGCGCATCTGGATTCGCTCCGTTAGCTCATGGCGAATATAGCCGACTGCCGCCGTAAGTCCCTGGATCGTGCTCTTCTGCTCGGCTTCACTTCCCATCACGCTGACAAAAATGCGTGCGTGCTTGAGGTCCGGCGTCACGCGAACTTCAGTAATCGTGACCAGCCCTTCGATCCGAGGATCCTTCAACTCGCCGGCCACCATGGCGCCGATTTCATGCCGAATCTCCTCGGCGACACGTTCGTGGCGATGCCCCGGAACCGTCATCGTCGTCTCACCTGCTCAAAATTTCGGAGTGCAATTCTATCTGCAACTTTGCTACAGAACTTCCAGTTCGTGGCTGACCAGATCGCGTCCCAGGTGCCGTTCGGATTCCTCGAGAACGGTGCGCAAGGATTGTTCGAGAAAACCGGCGTTGTTGGCGAGGCTCACGACGCCCACCACCGAACGCTGCCAGGAATCCTGCCCGTCCAGTTCTGCGACAGCCACGTTAAATTTCCCGCGCAGCCTTTCCTTCAAGCTGCGGAGCACCTGCCTCTTATCTTTGAGCGAGTGCGCTTCGGGGATGTAAATCTCCAGGGTGAGCAGACCGATCGGCATCTTCATCCCTGCAAACACGGTGAAACGGACGCCGCGCGCGGAGTCGCGGGGAAATCAAGGAAATCAGGCTGTCGCTTCGGCCAGCACGAGTTTCTGCATGTGGAAGCATTCGAGAACATCTCCCACCTTGACGTCGTTGAAGTTGGAGACACTGGCGCCACATTCAAACCCGGAGCGCACTTCGTTGACGTCGTCCTTGAAGCGGCGGAGCGAACTGATTTTTCCAGTGTAGATGACGACGCCGTCGCGCAATACGCGGACGTCGCCATCGCGTTTCAACACGCCATCCACCACATAGCAGCCCGCGATCATCCCCACACCCTTCACGCGGAACGTGTCGCGCACTTCGGCGCGGCCCAAGTGCGTTTCCTTGAAGACGGGCTCGAGCAGTCCCGTCATCGCCTTCTTAATTTCGTCGGACACTTCGTAAATGACGGTGTGCGGGCGGATTTCGACGCCTTCGCGCTGCGCGAGGTCGGAAGCCTTGCGGTCGGGGCGAACGTTGAACGCCACGATGATCGCGCCCGACGCCGAGGCGAGCAACACGTCGTTTTCCGTGACGGCGCCGATGCTGGCGTGGATGATCTTCAGCTTCACGCGATCATCGGAGAGTTTCGGCAGCATTTCGCTCAGCACTTCCACGGAGCCTTGCACGTCTGCCTTGATGACGAGAGGAAGTTCCTTCACTTCCCCCGCCTTGAGCTGCTCGTGTAACTGGTCCAGCGTGATGCGGGCCCCCGCCGAGCGCGCAAGACTTGCTTCACGAAGTTTGTTCTGGCGGAACTCGACGATGTGGCGAGCGCGCGCCTCGTCGGTCACCTGGAATTGGTCGCCGGCTTCGGGCGCGCCCTGCAAGCCGAGCACTTCCACAGGGGTCGAGGGGCCTGCCGCCTTCACGGCGCGTCCGTGATCGTCAAACATAGCACGCACTTTTCCGTAGACCGCGCCGCAGATGAAGACGTCTCCCGTGTCGAGGGTCCCGGTCTGCACGAGAACGGTCGCTACCGGGCCGCGCCCCTTGTCGACCCGGGATTCCAGAACGGTGCCGGCTCCGGGGGCCTTCGGGTTGGCCCTCAAGTCGCGCAAGTCCGCCACGAGCAAAAGCATCTCGAGCAATTTGCTCAGGTTCTTCCTTTGCTTCGCGGACACTTCCACCATCACGGTGTCGCCGCCCCATTCCTCCGGCATCAAGCCGCGCTCAGAAAGCTGCCGCTTGACGCGCTCGGGTTGCGCTTCCGGCTTATCGATTTTGTTAATGGCGACGACGATCGGCACGCCCGCGGCTTTCGCGTGGTCGATGGCCTCCTGCGTCTGCGGCATCATGCCGTCGTCGGCCGCGACGACCAGCACGACGATGTCCGTCACTTTCGCGCCGCGCGCGCGCATGCGCGTAAATGCTTCGTGGCCCGGCGTATCGATGAAAACGACTTTGCGCCCATCGATATGAACCACTGACGCACCGATATGTTGCGTGATGCCGCCGGCTTCGCCTGCGGCCACCTCGGTCTCGCGGATGGCGTCGAGCAGGCTGGTTTTGCCGTGATCGACGTGACCCATAACCGTGACGACCGGCGGGCGCGGTTCGAGATTTTCCGGTTTCTCTTCTTTGGCGACTTCCCGGACGACGTCTTCCTCGAAGGTGATGACGTTGACGATACCGTTGAAGGCTTCGGCGAGGCTCGTGGCCGTGGGCGTATCGAGAGCCTGGTTGATGCTGGCAAACACACCGCGATCCAGCAGAATTTTCAAGACATCCTTGGCGCGCACGTCGAGCTTTTCCGCGAGGTCGCGGACCGTTACGCCCTCGGTGATGGTAATTTCGCGCGGCTCACGCGGGGCAGGAGCCGGAGCACGCTCAATCTGCGCCGTGCGCCGCTCGCCAACGCCCAGGCGGGCCCGGACCGGATGCAGTTTGCGCTCGCCTTCCTCAAAGCGCTTTTCCATCGTGGGACGCGCGCGCGCGGCGGGCTTGCGTTCGTAAATTGGTTTGCCGGGCTCCGCCTTCGGTGGAACTTTGTCCGGTGGCAGCAGGGGTGCAGGGCGCCCGCCCGGGCGTGGTGCCCCTCGGTCTGGCAATGGTTGTCCACTGCGACCGGGCATCGGCTGCCCGGGGCGGCCACCCGGGCGCGGTGGAAATCTGGACGGCGCGGCGCCGGGCCTCGCCCCCGCGGCAGGCCTTGGCACCGCAGGCGGATTCACTCGCGCCCCGGGAGGCAATGGATTCCAGTTTGGCTTGGGCGGGGCAGATCTGGCGGGGGCGGCAGGCCTCGCCGCCGCGGCAGGCTTTGCTGCTGCGGGAGTTGCAGGCCGCGCCGTTACCGGCGCAATTGCGGGCGGCTTCGCGACGGCGGGAGCTGGCGTCGCAGGTGCCGTAGGAACGGTAGGCCGCGCCGGCGGTCCGGCCATGACAGGGACCGGCGCCGGAGAAGTCTTCGGGGGTATGGCCGGTGGCACGATTGCCGGTTTTGCGGGAGCCGGCGCCGGAGGTGCGGGTTTCGCTTCGACCGGAATTGCCGCAGGTGCCACGGGCCGCTTCGGTTCAAAGGCGACCGAAGCATGCGGTGGAATAACCGGAGCAGGAGGAGGCGCCGGGGGAGCCACTACGGCCGGCTTCATCCGTGCTGCTTTGGCCGCTGCTTCCTTTGCCGCCTTGTCTGCCGCAACTTTTTGTTCCGCTTCGGCCTCGGCTTCTGCAAGCTCGCGGAAGTGTTGCCGCACTTTTTCTGCAGCGGCGACTTCAATCGAACTGGAATGCGTTTTTTTCTCAGTTACGCCGGCCTCGGGCAAATAGTCAATGATCGCCTTGGCCTTGACCTCGAGCTCGCGGGCCAGCTCGTTGATCCGGATTTGATTCAAATCTGTCATCGTCCTCCGGGGGACTACCGGTTGCCGTCTTTCTCCAAGTCTTCGGGAGACGCTTCCGGCTCCGCCGTGCTGCTATCCTGGCCCTGTGCCGCGGCCGCAGCCGCTATCTCTTCCGCTTCCGACGGGGCCTCGACATCTTCCGCTGCAACGTCCGCGGCTTCCGCTGCTTCCTCGGCCGCTGCCGATTGTTCGGCCGCGTCCGCCGCGCCTTCCTGTTCGGCGGCCGCTTCCAAAGATTCGGCTTCCGCTGGCGGATTCTCAAGAGATTGGAAGTAGGCGGCCACTGACAGCTGAATCTTTTCAACCATTTTTTCGCCAATGCCGGGAATTTCGGTGAGCTGCTCCGGCGTCATGTCGGCGAGCTTTTCAATCGTTGTCACTCCGTGCGTTTCGATTCGCTCGATCGTCTTCGGCCCGACGCCCTTGAGTTCCGACAGCGGCGTCCCCGGCGCCGTCAGGGCGGTCATTTGCGCTTCAATTTCCTGGCGCTTTTCTTCTTCGCTCTTGATGTCCACGTTCCAGCCGATCAGCTTGCTCGCTAGGCGCACGTTTTGGCCTTTTTTGCCGATGGCGAGCGATAGCTGCGTGTCTTCGACGATCACTTCGAGATGATGCGTCTCGGGATCGATGATTTGCACACGCGTCACCTTGGCGGGCGAGAGCGCCTTCTGCGCAAACGTGACGATGTCCTCGGAAAACGGGATAATGTCGATTTTTTCGCCGCGCAATTCGCGGATGATGGATTGCACGCGCATGCCTTTCATGCCGACGCACGCGCCAACCGGGTCGACGTCCTTATCGCGGCTGAGCACCGCGATCTTGGTGCGCTCGCCGGCTTCACGCGCGGCGGCGCGGATTTGCACCGTGCCGTCGTAGATTTCCGGAACTTCCATCTCGAAAAGGCGCTGCACGAGCACAGGATCGGCGCGGGACACAATGACTTGCGGGCCCTTTGCAGAGCGGTCCACGGCTCGGATGACGACGCGCAAGCGGTCGCCGATATTGTAGGTTTCGAGGCGCGACTGCTCGCGCTTTGGCATGCGCGCTTCCGCGCGGCCCAGATCGACGATCACGTCCGGCCCCTCGGTGCGTTTGACGACGCAATTGACGAGCTCGCCCACGCGGCCGTTGTATTCGTTGTAAATGGTGTCGCGTTCGGCCTCGCGCACCTTTTGCATGATCACTTGCTTGGCGGTTTGCGCGGCGATGCGGCCCAGGACGTCCGTCGGTTTCGGAATCACGACTTCGCTGCCCACCTCCGCATTCGGGTCGATTCGTTTCGCTTCTGCCAGCGTGAATTCCTTCTTCGGGTCGGTCACTTCATCGACCACCGGACGCACGGCAAACACGTCGACCTGGCCGGAATCGGGATTGAACCTGGCGCGCAAATCCTCTTCGGTCTTGTAGAACTTCCGCGCGGCAACAATCATCGCGTCTTCGATCGCAGCGACGATTACTTCCGGTTCAATGTGCTTTTCCCGGCTGATCTGCTCAATGGTCTGAAATAGCAGACTTGCCATTTGTCCCTCACTTCAAAGTTCAACAACCAGGTTCGCCTTGCGAATTCCTTCCATCGGCAGGGCAATCACCCGGCCTTTCACTTCGATCTGGACTTTGCCGTCGGCGAAACCCGCCAAACGGCCCTCGAAAAACTTCTGATTCTCCACCGGTTCTGTCGTTGAGATTCTTGCGAGCCGTCCGGCGAAACGCTCAAACTCGGCCGGCTTGGTGAGTTTCCGGTCGAGGCCGGGCGAACTCACTTCGAGAATATAGTGCGGCCCGGGAACAAGATCCTCCACGTCGAGGACGACGCTCAATTGGTTGCTGACGGCCTCGCAATCCCTATGGCTGATCCCTTCCGGTTTATCGATATAGACCCGCAGGAACCGTTGTTTGCCAACCTTCCATTCGACGTCGACCACTTCGGTCCCTGCCGACCGCGCCGCGCGTTCGGCCGCTTCCCGGATGCGCTCCAGATCCATTTCCCGTTTTCCGTCGCCCCCGGACGCAGCGCGCTGGCCAGCAGGGGACAATCCTCTGCATTCCGGCATGCGCCCAACAAAAAAGTGGGCTCTCGCCCACTGAGGCTTGCGTCCGGCTTAGGCATTTCCAGTATAGTCACCCATCTCCTCAAAAGCAAGGTGCAGAAAGCACGGCAGCATTCGCCGGAAGTCCGGCATCGGAAGGCAAGCCTGTTTGCCAGCGGCTTACTTCGCGGTAAGGTCGCGGGGCACAAACGCAGACCATGACCGGCCACAAAAGAAACCGGGAACGCCGCGGGGCGTTCCCGGCAAGAAATCCCAATCTGCGGCAACCTCGGAAGTGCGCCGAAGCCCGCTCGCTTATTACGGCGTTGGCTTCTTTGCAGGCGCCGGGGCAGGGGCCGGGGCCGCCGGTTTTGGCGCCGCCGGAGTGGCCGCAGCCGGCGCACCCGTCTTCACGGGGTAGGCCTGATCGTAAAGCCGTACGATTTCCTGTGTAACATCGGACTGTGACGATCCGTAGACGACGGGGCTGCCCTGTGCGGAGGTGTCCAAAACAACGACAAACCCGTTTTCCCGCGCGTAGCGATCCAGCACCTCCAGCATTTTGCGCCCGATGCCGTCGACGATTTCCCCTTGCGCGGCGTTCAATTCTTCGTTCAAGTCGTCATTGCCGCGTTGCAGCCGGCGCGTCAGCAATTCACCCTCGCGCTGCATCTTTGTTTTCTCGTCGTCGCTCAGTGTGCGGGCCCCTTCGCTCAGCCGGCGCTGAAGATCTTCGATCTGCTTTTGAATGCCCTGCAATTCGTTTTGTTTCGGCGCGAACTGCGATTGCAGTTGAGCTTGCGCCTGCTTCCCCTCCGCAGTGGCAACGATAGCGTTCCGGATATTAATGAAGCCGATCTTCGTCGGCGCCGGCGCGGCGTTTGCGGCCCCCTGCGCGCGCACATTGCGGATCGGAAGCAGACAAAAAGCCGCCAGTGCGGCCATCGTCCCCATAAAACGTAAATTAACGTTCATCCTTACTCCTTGTCTCTGTTTCGGCGGGCTGCAAGTACAGCCCACACCGGACGAGAGAAAATCACAAATCGCGGATTATAGCGGTCCGAATTCGAGGGCGTCAATCGGAAATGCTCCAGTGGCCCCGATGGCGCCCACACTCACGCTAGCTTTTTTCAGTTACCCGTTCCGATGCACCCTGGCAGTCGCCGAGTTGGCTGCAGCCTCCTAGCGTGGTAACGGGATGAATAGCACGCGCGCGTTCCCCGTGTCCGCGATCACGGCCGTGTTTGCGAACGGGTGAACATCCATGGCGAATTGCAGCGATCCCGAAACGGACAGGGATTGATTCACCAGAGCGAAGTCCGGCAGAGCCGGCGGAAGAGCCAGGACCGCGCGAATCCGGCGGGCGAGGAAATCGGCTACCGTCACCGTGTGGCTCGCGGTGTTGGCGCTCACCAGGGTGCTCGTTAGGAAGTTGTAGGCAATCGCGGTCGGATTGATACCGATGCGGAACGACGTCTGCGCGAAGGTGACGGGGTCGACCACGTAGACCACGTTGCCTGTGCTTGAGTTCACGATAAAGCATCCGACCGTATTGGGCGTCGTACCGCTGGTCGACCCGCAATCCGAGGGTACCGGATCATACACGACGGACGTCGGAATGCCGATGACAGCGGGGAATGAGTTGGCGCTAGATCCCGTAGCGTCTGAAATGCCCAACGCGTTGCTGCTGGCTTCCGCAATCGCCACTTGATGATTGACGTAATTAAAGCCCACGGCGACAGGCTGTTGCCCGGTGGAAATGGAATTCACCGCGCCGGTGAGCGCGTTCACTACGGAGACCGTATTGCTCACGCTGTTGGCGATTGCAACCTCCGCAGTGTCCTGATCGGCCGCCGCACCAATGGATCCCGCGCCGGTCGCGATGGTCCTCACGACGGAATCCTGCAATTCGTCGACGACCGAGGCGTTCTGACTTCCGTCATTGGCAACCACGACGAGGTTCAGCCGCGGGAGGACAGCGACTCCTATGGGATTTGTACCCACGGCCACGGTCTGACCGGTGCCGGTTCCCATATTGATCAAGGCCACGGAGTTACAGCCAAACAAACTGACCGCGGCAATGTTTTGCACTGGATCAACCGACACGCCCGAGGGCAACGGCGTCGCGGAGCATGCGGAACTGACGTCTACACTCTTCTCGACAGTGAAATCCTCGGCATTTGTGACGTTCCCGCTCGTGTCCGCAACGTCGAGCGCGAACCGGCGCGCCGCCGAAAGCAGAGAAGGAGGAACAATCGCGGTCAGCTGGCGATTGCCGTTGCCGACGCAGAGGGTCTGCAACGGATTGCCATCGAGGCGGACGACCAGATTTGTCGCGCTGTTCACGCACGTGAGCCCCATGCCGATGACGGTCAGCGTTTGCGCGGGCGGCGCCGGCGCGCTGGCCAGGGTCGAGGTGGTCACCACCGTTTTCGGGCTTGTCTCCGTGATCGAGAACGATTTAATTGATCCCAGGTTTAATACGCTCACGCTGTTGTCCGTCTGATTCACAACGACCGCCGTGTCCGTGCCGGGATCAACACCGACCGCGACCGGGCCGGGCTGAGTCGTGTAGAGATTGCCGTCGTTCAAACGCTTGGGTGTCGTCGGATCGATGACGGAAAGCGTGTTGTTGACGGGATTCACTGCCACGACCGTGTTGGTCAGCGGATTGTACGCTGCGGCGACCGTCCCGACCTCCGGAGCATTGTTCGTTCTCAGAGCCAGCGTCGAGACGGACTGATCGATCAAGCTAAAAAAGGAAACGACACCGCCCGTTGTGGGATCCACGAGAACCGCTTGTTGCGTCTCCGCGTTGATGCCGATTCCCTGGACGGACGTTGTCAAAGCGACGGTGGCCACGGGTTGGGAGTAGTTCACCTGGCCTCCGGTAGCGTTGCCGGGCGGTTGAGTTGCTCCCGTTTGGGTGTAGCTGAACTGCGCACTGGAAGGGCCGATCGCTGTCACCGAATAGAATCCCTCGAAGGAAGCATCCGAGGTATTTTGAATAAAAACGGCGTCACCGAGTTGAACCGAAAGAGGCGGAGCCACCGATTGGGCCGACAAGCTCGACTGGCACGAAGCCGCCGTTTGCACTGTGACCTGAACCACGTTGTCCGAGCTCCGGACGAGCGTCGCGATTGCGTTGCACGACTGCCGGCTCAAATCCACGATCCCCAGCGAGCCAACCCCTCCGGGCGTAGCCAACGCCCAATTCAAATGCGGTTCCACGGCCACGCGCGTCTTCGGTCCGGTGCTGATGGATACCACACCCACGAAGGCCGGGGGATTCTGCGTCAGGTCCATCAACATCCCGTAGTTCTTTGTTTGCATGGCAATCAAGGCACGGCCCGTGACCGGATTGATACCGACCGCACCCGGCGTATCTGTGAGCTGTTGCGTCACGTAGGTTACCGCCCGGGCGTTCAGGTCCACGACGGCAATCGTCTTGGAAGTTGAGTTCACGACCAGAGCGATATTTCGAATGTAGTCCACCGAAACGCTCGTCGGCCCGGACGTCGGACAAGGAAAAGCCTGCCCGACGGCAACCGTGCAGATATTGGCGACAACCGCCGGAGTGCCGGCCGTCAAGTCAATCAAACTGATGTCATTCGATCCTGTGTTGGCGACGACAGCAATGCCCGTCGTGGGATTCACGGCGACGTCGCTCGGCGCCGACGGCGACGCAGAGCCGACGACGATTCGGTTGGGCGCTGTTGGAGTGATCGCAGTCACGTTGTAATTCGGCTGGACGGCCAGGTTGGTCACCGCAAACTTGGTGGAGTCCCCGGCGCTTTTCACGGCCACGGGATGCAGGCCCGGCGTTCCGAGATCGCTGGGGTTGGAACCGCCGCCGATCGTGACGGACAACTGCCGCGTGCTGCTCGTCGTTCCGCCGGCGGAGAGCTGAATCGCGCGCAGTTGGCCGTCATAGGTCGCGGTCACGGCTGGGTTCGTCGCGGTACCGAAAAATCCTCCGTCGACATTGAAGCTGAGAACGCCCCCATTGGACTGCGAAATGCTGTCCGGCGACGGTCCAATCACTCCGGGCCGCACTCCCGTAACCGTAATTTGGCACAGAGACGCATCCGAGCACGTCTGCGGCGTTCCGGTCTGCTCGGATACGGTGATTTGAAAGACGTTCGAGGGCGGCGGCACGGCCAATAAGACATCCGGAATTCGGGCGCGGATCACCGAGCTGGAAACCTCGGCGACGTTGGTGGAAGGCAGCGCCGCGCCATTGATGTAGACGTTGTTCGTCGAAATAAAATTCGTTCCACTGATATAGATGTCCTGGAAGAGTCCCCCCAACGCCGTGTTATTGGGGCTCACGGAAGTGACCGTCGGACTCGATGCCGTCACAATCGTGACCGCGGCGGTGGCGGTGACCGTCGTGTCCGTCACCGAGGTGGCCGTCACGGTGACAACGCTCGGAGAGGGAACCGTCGCCGGAGCGGTGTACACACCGGTACTTGCGTCGATCGAGCCGATTCCGGTAAGCGTCGTGGAAACCGACCAAGTGACGCTATCGCAAGTGGGAGTGGAGACGACGTTGCAACCCGGATTAGTGACGGTGGCGGCAAACGGGAAATGCTCGCCCGTGCCCACCGTGGCTGTGGTGGGCGTAATGGTAATGCTGATTCCAGTGATGATCGTCACCGTTGCGGTCGCGGTCTTTGTCGTATCGGCTTGCGCGGTGCCCGTGATCGTGACCGCTGGAGCAGCCGTTGTCGTTCCATTCGATGTCGTCGTGGGAATTGTGGCCGGGGCGGTGTAGAGGCCGGTCGAATCGATCGAGCCGCACGTGTTGGCGGTCACGCCGGTGGCGCATGTCACGGTCCACGTAACGTTTGTGTTGCTAGAGCCGGTCACCAGGGAAGCGAAGAGCTGGGTGGTATTGGTGACCACGCTGGCAGAAGTCGGCGAAATGTTGATCGCAACCGCCGAGGAACTGTTGCCCCCACAGCCCAAAGCGCCCAGCGCCACCGCAAGAGTAAATATTGAAGAAAACTTCCACCACCTCATCCCTAGCCTCCCCCGATTCCTCGACATTCGCCCCCCGGTCGCGGATGTTTTTGTGGCGAGAAAAAACCAACCATCGGTCCGCGGACCGCCTCCCATCTCTGCCAGTACGACACGCACGGACGGAAATCCGTGCCACCGAATTCCCCATTAGAACGTCCGGCTGACCGTGAACCGCAGCGTGCGCACCGGATCAAAGAAATTGGTCCGTTGCGGGTTGTTGTACAAATTCAAAATCGCCGGTACAACCTGAGAATTCCACACCTCCGGAATCTGTGCTTGGGCCTTGTAGATGTACCACGGGCACGAGCTATCCGTACAAGAGGTCGTCAACTGGCTGATCGAGCCGGGGAACTGTGTTTGCGGCGCCGTAATGATTTGCGACATCCGGTTGAAGTTGTAAGCCCAGTAGAGGCGAAACGGCGCCTGCACGATAGGCAGTTGCACGACAAGTTCGATGCCTGCCGAAGTGCGCGGCTTAAAATTCGTGCCCGCGTCGAACAAGAGCGTGCGGCTGATGCTTGTGCCGGTAAACTGTTGAAGGAGCGTCGAATAGTTTGTCGAGTTGAGCTCCAGTTGATCATGCTGCAGCACGCCCGTTGCGCCCGCATCGCCAAAGAGCGACACGCTTACGTGCGGCGCCACGGGGATGCGGTACTCGAAATTCGCGACCAGTTGGGTATCCCCGCCCGGAAATGACGTTTGGTAACTAAGCGTTGGAATGTTGACGCTGCCGGCGGTGGGATTTCCTCCCGCATCAAGTCTTGTCGGATTAGTGAACGGGATCGAGGTCGTCGTGAGTGTCGGCACAAATACAACCGGCGAAACGGTGCGGATGTCGAATCCGCGAAGATTGTCTTCGCCGCCCAGGTAGTACCTGCTGAAGGGCGGGATGACTTTGCCGCCGTACCCACTTTCGAAGGCGCCCAGAAAGCGCACGGCGATCACGTTCCGCCGGTGATAATTCGGGCGGAAGTACTTGGCCTCGATAATCTGAGAAACGGTATTCACGTTGCCGCCGAGGGGCCCGCCCTCGAAGGAAGTCGAGAGGAAAAGGCTCCTTCCGTGCGTGGGGTTCACCGGATTGTCCACCGTGTTATACGTCAGGCTGGGAGTAACCCTGCTCTCATGAATACCCGACAGGGAAGAAGGTCCCTCTAACTGTTGAAATTGCAATACATCGAAGAGCGCGGTCGCCGCCGGACTCAATCCCGTGATGCTCGTGACGGTGTATCCGTATGTCAAACCGATCCGGGTGAAGCCCAATTTCCGGACTGGATAGCTGGCGAAAACGGTGAAACCGTCGCTGTTCTGGATGTAGTTTTGCACGGTGTTCGGATTCAGCTGCACCTGGTAGCCGAGCGCCAGTGAGTACTGCCGCGCTTGGTCGAAGTTGTAGCGGCTCGCAAAAACGGTGAAACCGGTACTGATCGGGCGGTCGAACAGATACGGCTCGGTGAACCCAAACGTGGCGCTGCGCTGAAGCGTGCCGACGTTCGCGCCGAGGCTAAGGGTCTCGCCGAGACCCAGAAAATTGTTTGTCTGATAGGTCAGACCGATGTAGGTTCCGGCAAATCCGCTCACGCCACCCGTCAAACTAATGGACTGTTTTCCTTTTTCCTTGAGTTTCAGGAGGATGTCCACCGTGCCTTGCTTGACGTTGCGCTTGATTTCGGCGTTCTCCGGTTTGACTTGCTCGAAATAATCCAGTTGGTTCAGGCGCAGGAGGCTGAGTTCCCAGAGGTTATTGCGGAACATGTCCCCTTCATTGAGGAGCAACTCTCGGCGGATGACCTTGTCGCGCGTGCCTGTGTTGCCGCTGAACTCGATGCGGCGGACAAAAAATTGTTTTTGCTGGTCGAACGCGAAGGTCAAATCGATGGTCTTGGTGTCGTCGTGCACGTCCGTGTCCGGCACGGCGGTAAAGTCGATGAAGCCGAAATTCCCATACAGCTTCGTATAATCCTCGATCGCCTTGCGGACTTTCGCCACGCTGAAAATCTCGCCCTTCTTGATCGGGAAAAGCGATTCGAGATACGCGGTCTTAAAAAAGAGACCTTCATCCGGATTTGCGTTGCGCACGTGAAGCGTGCCCATGTGGTACCGCTCGCCCTCTTCAATGGGAATGGTGATATTCACGGCCCGGCCAGGCTTCGAGCCCGCGAGCGGGACGCCTTTTGGAAGCAAGCCGTGATTGACCGTTACATTCTGGATGATCGGATCCTTCACCAACACTTTGAAGTAGCCATTGTCCTGGTAAAGTCCGCGGATTCCGATTTCCAAATCCTCGTCGAGTTTCGGACGGTCGAATGTCTTGGACATCACGTTGATATATCCGAGAAAACTAAGCGGAATTGCGATCGGCCGCGAGTTACGCATGGTACGGATGATCTTGCGGCCGGAAAATGCGGTGTTGCCCGTGATGAGAATCTTGCCGACTTTGACTTTGGGGCCTTCGTCGATATTGAACGTGAGCTTGACTGCGTTCGTGCCGGGGAGCCGTTCGTAGGTGGGCTTGACCGTGGCAAACTGGCGGCCGTGCTCGCCGAGCAACTCTTTCAGTACGACTTCCGCTTTCTTGATGCGCGTCGGATCGAATTGGCTCTCAATCGCGAGGCCGACCTTGCGGTCCTTGAACCGGTCGAGGATGTCGGATTCGGAAACCGATTTGTTGCCTTTGTATTCGATGCGGCGGATGACGGGGCGCTCGGTCACATAGAAGACGACGATTTTCTGGTTCGGTTTGTCCGCGCTGTCCTGAAGTTCAAGGCGGATGTCCTCGAAATATTGCGTGTTCCACAGGGCGTGAAAATCGCGCCGGAGCGCCTCTTCATTCACCGGATCGCCGGGCCGCGAAAAGATGCGCGCTCGAAGCGTCTCGCTGCGAATTCTTCGATTGCCCTGGAATTCAATACGCTCGATGGTCGGGGGCCCAGCCGCGTTCGCGGCGGGCGGCGGCGACGAGGGCTGTTGCTGGGAGGAGGAAAGCGCCCTCACGCATGGCGCAAGACACACAACAGCAGCTGCAAGCAGAAGCAACACGCTTGCGCGCAATCCCGCGTCAAAACACCAATGGCTTCTTGCGGCCCGGGAAATGCTCAAGGCCGCTTCCCCCAACACAAGATGGTACGCTCCCCCCAGCCGACTCTGGTGAGCCCGGCCTGCGCGCGTAGGATTCGCTAGTGGGATACCGGGGTTGCTTCGACCACCGGTCGGAAACCGAGCCCGTCGCTTGTGACGTAGACTTCCAGCGTTGCCGGGCGCTGCAGGCCCCCCTGAATCAGCGCTTCGGACAACGGATCTTCGACGTACTTTTGCAATGCCCGCCGCAACGGCCGCGCGCCGTAGCTGCGGTCCCCGCAAGTTTTCTCGAGGACCCACTGGCGTGCTTCCGGCGTCAGTACAATCTGCACCTGGCGGTGGATCAAAGTGTCGTTGATCTGGCCGACCAGCAAATCGATGATGCGGAGCAGGTCTTCATCGCCCAACGGATTGAACAGAATAATCTCATCCAGACGGTTCAGGAACTCGGGATTGAACACGCGCTTTACTTCGCTGAGCACGAGTTCGTCCAGGCTCTTCGCGCTGCCCTCTTCCGCGGCCGATTGGAAACCCATCGTGGACCGTTTTTGCAGGTGGCGCGCGCCGAGATTCGAAGTCATGATCAGAATCGTGTTGCGGAAATCGACCGTGTTTCCTAAGCCGTCCGTCAGTTGCCCATCTTCGAAGACTTGGAGGAGGATATTGTATACATCAGGATGCGCCTTTTCGATTTCGTCGAGCAAAATGACAGAGTACGGAGTGCGCCGCACGCGCTCGGTTAGTTGCCCGCCCTCTTCGTAGCCCACGTATCCTGGAGGCGCGCCGATCAGCTTCGACACCGAGTGCTTTTCCATGTATTCGGACATGTCGAAACGAATCAACGATTTCTCGCTGCCGAACAAAAATTCTGCGAGGCGCCGCGCGACTTCGGTCTTGCCGACGCCGGTCGGGCCGAGGAACAGGAAGCAGCCGACGGGGCGTCCCGGCGCCTTGAGCCCGGCGCGGCTGCGGCGAATCGCGCGTGCCAGAGCCGTGATGGCCTTGTCCTGGCTAATGACGCGCTTGTGCAACTCCACTTCGATGCGCAGCAGTTTTTGCTGCTCGTCTTCTTTGATCGAAGTCACAGCGATTCCGGTCCAGCGCGCCACGACTTCTTCGATGTCTTCGCGCGTGACGATGCCGGTATTGGTGTCGTCGAGCTTCAACCGCTCGCGCACCGCGCGCAGATTTTCCTTTTCCTTGCGTTCTTCCTCGGAATAAAAGCGCGCCTTCTCGAATTCGTGATTGGCGATCGCTGTTTCCATCCGGTGCGTGATGAATTTCACCCGCTTCTGCACCTCGGCCACTTCGTCGGGCAGCGTGGCCTGGCGCAACTTAACACGGGCGCCTGCTTCGTCGATCAAGTCGATGGCCTTGTCCGGCAGGAAGCGGTCCGGAATATAACGGCTGGACAGGTACACGGCGTAGCGGATGGCTTCGTCCGTGTAACTCACCGCGTGAAATTTTTCGTACCGCTCGCGCACGCCCTCAAGGACCTGGATCGCTTCGTCCTCGGACGGCGCGCCCACTTTCACGGCCTGGAAACGGCGCTCGAGCGAGCGGTCTTTCTCGACCGACTTGCGGTATTCGCCCGGCGTCGTGGCGCCGATGCACTGGATTTCGCCGCGGGAGAGCGCGGGCTTCAGGATATTGGCGGCGTCGAGAGAGCCTTCGGCTGAGCCTGCGCCGACGAGTGTATGAAGTTCATCGATGAAGACGATCGAGTTCTGGCTCTCCATCAGTTCCTTCATGATGGTCTTGAGCCGCTCCTCGAATTGGCCGCGATATTTTGTTCCCGCGACGATAAGCGAAAGATCAAGCGACAGAATGCGCTTGTCCGCCAAAAACGGCGGCACGTCGCTATCGGCGATACGCTGCGCGAGGCCCTCGACGATGGCGGTCTTGCCGACGCCCGGCTCGCCGATCAACACGGGATTGTTTTTTGTGCGGCGGCACAGAATCTGGACGACACGCTCGAGTTCCCGTTCGCGTCCGACGAGCGGATCAAGCTGGCCTTCGAGAGCCGCTTGCGTCAGATCGCGGCTGAATTCGGCGAGCAGGGAAGTTTCTTTCGGGCGCGAGGCCGGAGCCTTCTCACCCGCGCTGCGTGCTAGTTCCTCGCGAAGCGTCGAGAGACGCAACCCGCGCTCCTGCAAAATTTCCGCGCCAAAGCACTTCTCTTCGCGCAGAATTCCGAGCAGCAAATGTTCGGTGCCGACGTGACGGTGCCCCAGACGCTCGGCTTCTTCGGTTGCGTAATTCAGAATGCGCTTGGATTCCTGGCTGAGTGGGACCTCGACCGAAGTGGAAATGCGCTCGCGGATCGTGATGCGCTGTTCGATCTCTTTCCGGATGGACTCGATCGAGCCGTGGGAACGCAGAAAACGGTTGGCCAGTGCCTTGTCCTCGCGCATCAGGCCGAGCAGCAGATGCTCGGTCTCGATGTACGGAGAACCGTACTGGCTGGCTTCGTAGCGCGCAAAAAATATGACGCGTCGTGCCTTCTCAGTGTAGCGTTCAAACACGGGTCAACTCGTTTCTCCCTCAGTACCAACCCCAGGGCTATGATCTACTACGTCCCAACTGGCTGGAGCGTTCCATGCTCAAGTTGCAGCACGCGGTCTGCGCGCCCCGCCAGAACTGTGTTGTGCGTCGCCAGGATGGAAGTAAGCCGGTGCTCGCGATGCAATCGCTGCATCAGCTCGAAAACAGCCGTTGCATTTCGCTCGTCCAGGTTTCCGGTGGGTTCATCCGCGAGCAGCAGGGCCGGCTGCTGCACAAGCGCGCGGGCGATCGCCACGCGCTGTTGCTCCCCTCCGGACAACTCCCCCGCACGCTGTCTCGCTCGCGCTCCCAGGCCGACTTCCCTGAGCCAGCGGTCGGAGGCTTCGAGCGCCTCGCTATACCCTGCGCCGCGCATCAGCAGCGGCATGGCCACGTTTTCAGCCGCCGTAAAATCGGCCAAAAGATGATGCCTCTGCCATACAAAACCAATCGAGCGGTTGCGGTAATCCGCAAGCTCACTTTCCCGAAACGAATCTATCGCTTTCTGATGGAAGTATACTGTACCGCTCGTTGGCGTGTCTAGCGCGGCCAGCAAGTGCAGCAAGGTGCTCTTCCCCGCGCCCGAGGGGCCGACGACCGCGATCAGTTCTCCCGCTTGGACGTGCGCGTTCACCCCGGACAGTACGGTGATTTCCGTGGCGCCTGCGCCATAGCTTTTACGCAAATCCTTGGCTTCAATTAGCGCACCCAAATGCGCCGGGCCGCCGGATTGGGTGCTCGCCGAAGTTGTCATTTCTGCTGGCATGTTTCTCTATGACTTCCGATAAACCATTCCGATTTGGAGCCGCCGTGCGTTAGCACTGTTCCCGTCTAATGATTAAGATGCCCTTTTTCGTCGCGCCGTAATTTGGCGTTGTACCACTTAGCGGGCCGCCTGCGACTAGGACAAACCGTTTCACATTCTCGCCCTGTGCGTGCCTGTGGAAATAATCGATCATTTTGGCACTTGCCGCCCCACTTCCCAAGTCATTGATACGGCGGCGATTGTAGCATGAGCCGGATGACCCCCTGCGGCCTCTGGACGCAGGTTTCACGCCGGCAAAGCGCACGCCGTGTATAGCTGCAACCAGCACGCCAAAAATCGACGAATACGGATCGAAAATTTTGCGCCTGTGCATTTCAGTACATGCTGGTCCAAGAGCGAAAATCTAGGCGCATGACGGAGAGCCAATGGTGTTTGTGCAAGATATTTTCGGAGGACATCTATTCCGACTTGTCGATGGCGGTTTGTCTCTTCAATCATTCGACAGAATCCCCTCCTTCAAAAGCTCCGCCTCGGAGATTCTGGCGCCGGTTGGCTAAGTCCGCAAAACCTGCTATTCGTAGCGGAGAATATCGACCGGCAGTATGCGCGAAGCGGCGCGGGCGGGAATGAGCGTGGCGGCGACGCTAATCGCCAGTGCGGCGGCAGCAATCCACATGCCGTCGAGCGCACTCGATTGGAAGGGTACGAACGGTACGGAGTAGACCTGCGGGTCAAGCGCAATCAGATGATAGGTTCCTGCGGCCCAGCAAACCGTGTAACCGACGACGAGACCGGCGACGGTACCGATCAGTCCCACGGTAAGCCCCTGTAACACGAAAACGTTCCGGACCTGAGGCCGGTAGGCGCCAAGCGACATTAGCACGGCGATGTCGCGCGCGCGATCGGTGACTGTCATCGCCAGCACCACAAGAATGTTCAGCCCGGCGACAAAGGTGATTAATCCGATGAACAGCGCCGTGACCAGTTTTTCCAAAGCCAGCGCGCGAAACAACGCTCGATTTTCGTCTTCCCACGTTGTCGTGGCGAATCCAGTGCCGGCAGCCGCGCCGATCGCGCGGGCCGCCTGCACAGCGCGGTCCACATTCCCCAAGCGGAATTCGAGGACGCTGACTACATCGCCTACCCCAGCCAAGTTCTGCGCCGCCGGAAGGGTGGCAAACACCCAGTTGGCGTCGTAATCGTAGAAACCGGAATCGAACACGCCCGCGATCCGAAAGCGCCGCGAGCGCGGAACCATTCCGTACGGCGTCAGCCTTCCCTCGGGGCTTGTCAGTGTGACGTAATCCCCGGCGCGAAGGTTGAGTTCGTCCGCCATCAGGTGACCCACGACGATCGAATCAAAACCGTCCGCATCGGGAGCGAAATCCGCCGTGCCCGAAACAATACGGCGGAGGGCTTCGTCGAAGCGGCGCTCGAGCTCGGGATCGATTCCCTTGATAACGACGCCGCGCGCGTGGCCATTTCCCGAAAGCAACACGGTCAAGTAAATTGCGGGCGCGACGCTGCGCACATCGTCAACGCGGCTCAGGCGCGCGGCAAGAGCGCGATAGTCCGTGATGCCTTCGTCGCCAGGCCGCGTCAGATTCACGTGCGCTGAAACGCCGAGCAGCCGGTCCTGAATGGTGCGGCGGAAGCCGGTGTTCATGGCCAGCGCAATGACCAGTGTCGCCACGCCCGCGGCGATTCCGATGACGGAGAAAAGCGTTACGAGGCGCAGCACAGCGGGCTTATACGGCGATCGCAAATAACGCCGCGCGACGAGCCACGCGAATCTCATTTCGATTCGCCCGAGCCTGGCCCCGTCGAATCGGATGCGCCCGCGGCGGCGGTGTGGCTGGCTGCCTCCGGCCGCAAGAGCGGAAACAGGATGACTTCCCGGATGGAGTGAGAATCGGTGAACAGCATGGTAAGACGGTCGATCCCGATACCCTCGCCCGCGGCTGGCGGCATTCCGTGCGCGAGGGCGCGTATGTAATCCATATCCACTTCGCGCGGCACTTCCTCACCGCCGCCTTCGACCTGCTCGCGAAACCTGCGTTCCTGCTCGATGGGATCGTTCAGCTCGGAAAAAGCGTTCCCTAGTTCCATGCCCGCGACGTAGATTTCAAAACGCTCGACGAGTGAGGGATCGTCCGTGCGGCATTTGGACAACGGAGAAATTTCCGTCGGGAAATCGTAGAGAATCGTGGGCTGAATCAGGTGAGGCTCGGCCAGAATTTCAAACAGCAATCCGGTAATCTCGCCATCCTTCATATCAGCGAGGCCCAGCAAAGGCTCGCGGCCCTGCGACTGCGCCCAGACGCCGTAGCGCCCGGCAACGGCCCGTGGTCCTGCTGGTGCCGCAAGTTCCGCGGCGCTCGGAGGCGAGCCGGCGCTCGCAGGCCAATGCCGGCAGACGGCCTCCCGCATGGAGAGGCGCTCAAATTTTGCGAAATCGATTTCGTGCTCGCCATATTTTATGAATGTGGATCCGGTCACTTCCTTGGCGAGATGCGCGAAAAGCTGCTCGCTGAGGTCCATCAAGTCATGGTAGTCGCTGTAAGCTTGATAAAACTCGAGCATCGTAAATTCCGGATTGTGTGCGGTCGAAATGCCCTCATTGCGGAAATTGCGGTTGATCTCATATACCCGGTCGAGCCCGCCGACGACCAGCCGCTTTAGATAAAGCTCCGGCGCGATGCGCAGGTAGAGATCGATGTCCAGCGTATTGTGGTGGGTGATAAAAGGCCGCGCCGTCGCGCCGCCTGCAATCGGTTGCATCATCGGTGTTTCGACTTCGATGTAACCGCGTGCGTCGAAAAACCGCCTTAGCTCACGAACGATCTGCGCCCGGCGCACAAAAATGCCTCGCGCCCGCTCGTTCGAAATAAGATCCAGATACCTCTGCCGATAGCGGATTTCCACATCCGAGAGCCCATGCCATTTTTCCGGTAGGGGCAAGAGCGCCTTGCTGAGCAGAGCCAATTCCGTAACCCAGACGGTCAGCTCGCCCGTCTTGGTTCGAAATAGGTGCCCGGCCACGCCTATCAAGTCCCCCAAATCCAGAAGTTGGAACAGCTCGAACGCCTTCGATCCCACGTTATCCAGTTTTACATAAATTTGCAGGCGCTCGCCCGAGCCATGGAGATGCGCGAATCCCGCCTTCCCATGAAGACGCAAAGCGAGGATGCGGCCCGCGACGCGGACGGCTGGCTTCGCCGCCTCAAGCGTGGCTGTGTCGGCGCTCCCATACTGTTCGATCAACTCCGGCAGCGTCGCCGTCCAATCAAATCTGTGCGGATATGCCTCGTGACCGCGCGCCTGGATCTCCGCAAGTTTCTTCTCACGCTGAAGATACTGGTCGACTGGATCAAAAGGTAACAGGGGTCTCTCCTGCGAAGTCGATGCGCAGTATAGCGGCTGGCTATCCTACTGGCAAGGAAGCCCGAGATTTGCAAGCTATGGTAATATAAGGGGCCTCAGAGGGGGGCCTTGGGGTCATGCGCGGCAGACGCGCAGGTCAGCGCTCACGCACAGTACGTGAGGATTGGTTCGCTTGGATTCCCAATGAGATGGACCAGCTTTTCGACGCCACCCGCAATGAGTTGGAATCCTCGAACGTCATCTTGAGCATCACGTTGGACGATGCCCTCTCCCTTTGCAAGGACGGTCGATTTGAGTGCGCAAAAGAAAGGGCCATTGTGTTTGCAGGTCTCTTTGACCGTCTGGCAGATCGTCTTTGCAGCGTGATTCGCACAATCAAGGATCACGGGTCGCACTTTGGGACCCTGCCGAATGTCCGGCCGTTGGTGTCCTCGAATTTTCGAGGCGCAACCGCGCAAAGGGTCTCTTTCATGAGTAACTTGCTTGCTAAAGTTGTGTTTCACGAAAGGACGCGATTTTTCCACAAGCTCTATTCGCTCGGCGAAATCATCGAAGGATTGCAAGAAGAGGTACGCTCTATTGTGGCTGATATTTCCGAAGGGGCTTCCTTGTTTCCAGACCGCGCCTGGCAGCGGCTGGAAGTCCTTGGCTATGATCTAAATACCTGTATGGGAGAGACGACCGTCATTCTGAAATCGTTTTTCTGCGCTTTGCCCCCCGATGAACTCGAAGCGTTCCGGCAGAAGCTTGTGAGTCTTGTCCCGGCCCTTCTTACGGTGGACCCTAGACGGACACGATCGTTATCATAAGGTAGGAATGTAGAGCCTTGCGAATCAGGTCGTTCCTTTGGCCCGGCCGTATTCCGAAACATGAAACCGGAATGAACTCGGCACAGTCGATATAAAATACGTGCAACTTAAGGAGCTAGGGAGGCATCCCAACCGGTGGATGCGTCCCGACGGGTACGGTGACCCGCACGAGACGAACAGATACCAGCGACATGACTGAGGCTGAGGCCATACGCCTCGCCCAACAGGGCGACGCTGGTGCCTTTGAGCGAATCTATCGGCTTCACTGCCGGCGGGTCTACGCCTTGTGTCTGCGCATGGTCGGAAACACGGCCGAGGCGGAGGACCTGACTCAGGATGCCTTCTTGCAGCTTTTTCGCAAGATCGGGACGTTCCGGGGAGAATCGGCGTTTTCAACGTGGTTGCATCGTCTGGCCGTGAACGTTGTCTTGATGAAGCTTCGCAAGAAAACGCTCGCGGAAACACCGCTGGAGGATTCGACCGATTCGGAGGACGAGTCGAACGGGCCGCGCAGGGAAATTGGCGCACCCGACCTGCTTTTGACCGGTTCGATCGATCGAGTACATTTAGAGCGCGCCATCGAGCAGTTGCCGCCCGGCTATAAGCAGGTGTTCGTGCTCCATGACGTGCAAGGCTTTGAGCACAACGAGATCGCGGGACTGATGAATTGCTCGATCGGAAACTCCAAATCGCAATTGCACAAGGCGCGGATGAGGTTACGGGAACTCTTGCAGGAAACGTTGCGGGATCAGGCCCGGCAGGAGCGCCAGGCCGCGAAGGGCAACGGATCGGATTAGGTCGGGAGGCGGTGCCTTATCGCGCGGGGCGCAAGCCACCAGGGGAATGAAGGCCTGGAAAGAAGGACCATGAACATGCAGTGTGATGAATTCGAACAAATTTTGGAGCAGCACGATGAGGGCGCTCTGCCGGAGCATGCCCTTGCGCATCTCGGGTCTTGTGAGACGTGCCGGGGACTGGTGGCGGATTTTGGCGCCATCCGCGATTTGGCCGTGGAACTGGATGCCGAGGGGGTTGTTCCTCTCGAACGCGTCTGGATTTCGTTGCGCAATCAGCTGGAAGCGGAACATCTCATTCATGAGCTGCAGCCAACGACGCAGAGAATAAGTGCTCCTTGGTGGGCTGCGTTTCAACGGCCCGCATTCGCCGGTTCTTTTCTAGCACTGCTTTTGGTCGCCGCTACGGCGGTCGGCGTACGATGGGGCACCCCGCAGCCGGCAGCTCGCGAGCAACTCGCGCTTGTGGAAGAAACCTCTCCCGTTCGTTCCGCCGACACGGTTTTCAAGGAAGAAGTGCTTACCATGGGGAATGACTCGATCCCAGGACTTCAAAGAGAAGACAGGGCTGTGACCGATTCCATCCGGCGGAACCTCCAGATTGTTGACAACTTCATTGTGATGTGTGAAAAGGACGTACGCGAACAGCCTGACAACGAAATGGCGCGGGAGTACTTGTATGGCGCCTACGAGCAGAAAGCGGAGCTATTGGCCACGGCGACGAGCCGTAGCATGACGGGAGGACTGCAGTGAACGTATTGTCTAGCGCCGTCCGTGTAAGCGCCGTTGGTGCGGTCATGGCGGGATTTGTGCTCGCTGCTTCTCCCGCGCGGGCCGACCGCGGCGAAAAGCACTTTCTCGTACAGACCAAGCCGAAGATTACTGTGCGAAATTCAAGCGGGCGGATCCAGGTGAAGGCTTGGTCCAAGAGTGAAGTGCAAGTCGCGTGGACAAATGTAAGCGGGAAGTCGGTCGTCGAGACCGAGCAGGCCGGAAACCGGATCGAAGTGGCCACGCGCGCAGCCGAAGATCGGGTCTCGGCGGACGATTTGAAGACGGATTTCGAGATCAGCGTTCCCGTCGAGAGCGAACTGAACGTGCGCACCGATTCCGGCAATGTCACGATCGACAGCGTGCATGGGGATATGACGTTTGACACGGTCGGCGCGAACCTGCAGCTCTCCGACGTGGAAGGGTACGTGGTCGTCAAGACGATTGATGGCTCGCTCGTTTGCACCCGGTGTTCGGGCAAGCTGGAGGCCAACTCGATCAGCGGGAACGTGCAAATGATTCAGCCGACGCTCGACAGCGTGCGCGTCCAAACCTCTTCCGGGAATATCCTTTTCGACGGCAGTTTTTTGAGCCGCGGCATTTACATCATGAAGAATTTCAGCGGCACGATCGAAGTCCATTTTTCCTCCAATGATTCGTTCGACGTGGACGCGACTTCTCTCAAAGGCGATGTGATCAACCAGGCCTCGTTCAAGCCCGATACGCACGGGACCCCTCATCCAGCCTCGAAATGGGGGCACAGCCTGTTCGGCACGATGAACGACGGCCGCGCCAAGGTCGAGCTCTCTTCCTTTAGTGGTACAATCAAGATTCTGAAGCGTGACTAACGCTCGCGGAATCGCTTGCAGGATTCATCCCTATCCAACGTGCCCGCAGCCGGGCCTGCCTCGGAGTCTCGCATGGTTTGCCTGACCGGATTTATGGGCTCGGGCAAGAGCACGGTCGGCCGTTTACTCGCCGCTCAGCTCGCCTGGCGCTTCGTCGACCTCGACGCAGAGATCGAGCAGGAATCCGCCCTCACCATTTCCCAAATTTTTGCGCAAAAGGGTGAAGCGCTATTTCGCGAGATTGAACATGAATGCCTCGCGCGCATTTTGGGATCGGCGTCGGCGAGGAATACGCAGCTCATTCTGGCGCTCGGCGGCGGCACGTTCGCGCAGGCGCGCAACGCAGCGCTCATCCGCGAATCGGGCGGGGGGCAGCGGGGCTGCGGAGCGGCCGTCATCTGGCTCGATTGCTCGGAGGATGACCTTCTGCAGAGGTGTGTACTGATGGGCGACCGCCCTCTCTTCCGCGATGAAGCCAGTTTTCGTAAACTCTACCAGGAACGGTTGCCGTATTACCGGCAGGCCGATTATCGCGTCGAGAGCGGCGGCGAACCCGTCCGCGTTGTGGAGCGAATTTTGGCCCTCGGGATTTTCGGCCCTCCTGCCCGCACGAGCGCGCGTGGAAACCTTCCCGGAGAGCCGGCGGTATGAGTCTTGATCGAAGGATTCTGAAGGAGCTCTTCGCGGCTGTGTTTGCCGCGGTCCTGGCGGCAGGAATGTCGAGCCTCCGGGCGGGCCCGGTATCACCGGGCTCCGCTCACAAGGTGAGCCGTGCGGCCCTCGCGGACGCGAACTCCGTGTTCACTCCCGACAAAGGGAAACTCCGCATTGCGATAAATGGCCAGGTGGTGGGGGCCGAGGATTTTGAGATTTCTCCGTCCGGCAGTGGCTGGATCGCGAGCAGCTCCATGAACGCGCATGTGCCGGGTGGAGAGGAGATCAAGGCTTCAGGCCAGCTGAAACTTTCCGGCGACGGCGCGCCTATTCACTACGAGTGGACCGCGCAGGCGCAAAAAAAAGCGAGCGGTTCCGTTGAGTTTGCCAATGGGACGGCGAAATGCACGGCCGAACTCGGAACAGCGTCCCCGCTTCGGAAGGATTTCGTTTTTACATCACCGCGCATCGCCGTGCTGGACAACAATCTTTATTACCAATTCGGCTTGCTGGCAAGGCTCTACGACTGGAAAGCCGGCGGCAAGCAGACGTTTCCCGTTCTCATCCCCCAGGACATGGTTCCCGGAAACATTTCCGTGGAATCGCTGGGTCCGCAACCCGTGCAAAGTTTGAAATACGAAGCCGTGCGCGTCAGCACGCCTGATCTCGAAATTACGCTCTACGTCGACGCCAACCACCGGCTGGTGCGCCTCGAAGTGCCCTCCTCGAACGTTATCATCGAACGGGAATAGTCGAGCGCGGTGACGGCAGCGACCGCTTGATGAGGGTTACTTCGCTATCGACCGAGTTCGCGTAGGGCGGCGGCGCTTTGCAAGCGGACAGAACGGCTCGGATCGTTCCGCAGACGATCGTGCAGAGCATCCAAAATCTGCGCGTCCGATGGGACCGCTCCGCCCTCGGCCCGTAGGCCGCCCACAAATGAGTTGATGGCAGCCACGCGCACTCCGGGATCGTCGTCGCTCTGCAGGGCGTCGAGCAGCGTCTCGCGGACATCGGGATCCTGCTCGTATCCCTGCAACGCTTCGATAGCCTTGATGCGCACGCCCGGACTCGGATCCATCCGCGCCGCGGCGCACAACGCCTGGCGCACACCGGAGTCCGCGGCGCGTGTGCGCAGAACGTCCAGCGAATCCAGTCGCGCGTCGGAATCAAATCGCTCGCCATTCTTCAGCACAAACGTCAGCGCCCGCTGGATGTCCGCATCGTCCGGCGCCCCAACGATATTCATCGGCGTTTGCGAGAGCAGGTCGACCTGCACCGTGGGGGTCCGCGAGTCGGATGGCGTGACCCAAGCCACATGGGCGCTCCCGGCGTTCTGCAACTGCTCGTCGGTCAATTTGGGTTTGTCCGGCTTCGCGGAAGCGGAAAGCGTCTGCGGCGGCTGTGGAGGAACCACGGTGGGCGGGCTCACGCGCAGCCTTTGTCCCGCGACGCCTGCGAAGAATCCGACGACCACCAGCACCGTCATGCTCATCGCCGGATGATAGATCAGGGTGTCGCGCAGCGCCGCCCACCATGCGGGAGGGGAAATGAAAGAGCGCCACGCAGGCCGGTTCGCGCGGGCTTGTTCGTCGTCGAGCGCCTCCGCAAGCTCGCTGCGGCACTGCGCAAGCAGCAGGCCGGACCGGTCAAGCGAATCGGCGGGCTGATCAAGCGAAGAAATCGCCTGCTGAAGGCGCCCCTCCCACGCGACGATCTCCGCGCAAGCAGCGCATTCCGCGAGGTGCGTCTCCAACCCCACGCGCGTGCCCGCATCCAGCTCATCGCACGCGTAGAGGACCGCGAGAGATTCGATGTCTTCGCAACGAATGCCCGGATTGTTTTGTTGGAAGTCGCTCACAGCAACCCTTCCAGTTCCGCGCGTAGCTTGCGCGTCGCGCGAAATAGGGAATTCTTCGCCGTTTCTTCCGTTGTGCCCAGTGCCTCGCCGATGGCGCGCAGCTTCAGGCCCTGATAGTGCTTCATTTCGAATACCATTCGCTCGCGCGGCGTCAACCGGTCGAGTGCGCTGGAAATTCGCCGCCCGATTTCGAGTCCCCTCATGCGGCGCTCAGGATCGGATGATGCGCCGAGCTCCTGCTGCCGGTCAAAGAAATCGCCGGAGGGAACATCTCCATTTGAATTTGCCAGGACGGCGGGCGCCTGGTCTTCCGGGCGGCAACTCCGGCGGCGCAGATGATCGAGACAAACATTCGTGACGATACGATACACCCAGGTATAAAAACTGCACTCGAAACGGAAACGCGCCAGATTCTTGTAAATCTTCAGGAACGCTTCCTGATAGACGTCGCGAGCATCTTCCGTCTTGTGCAAGACGTTCAGGGCAATGCGAAGGACGTCGCGATCGTAGCGGTGAACGAGTTCTTCAAACGCGTCGCGGTCGCCGCCCTGCGCGCGCTCTACCAGAGTACGCTCCTCGGACTGGCCGACGCTCCGCCCGGCGACTCCGACGGGCGCAGAACCCTCCACCGGATTTCCAGAGCTTTCGACAGACCACGCGATCATCATTCCATCCGCAGCCATCGTGTTGTACTCGGTCCCGAGCGGGCCGTAATCCTCGTGCGGAATGCGGAGCTACTCAGCACCGCTCGAATCCGCACACTCGTTTAGACGCGGTGAGCGCCAAAAAGGTGAGCGGCTTTTTTCACAGATCGCTCGATTCGAAATGACCTAACTGATTCAAATACAATGTATTAGACTACTGCGGTTTCATCAACGGCTTTCGCGCCGTTTCGGCCCGGCAAAACGACGCGTGGCGGGTGTGTGTAAGCTGTAGCCCTGCGAAATTTCGAGTACAGACCAATATGGGAAGCGTGGCTGGCAAATCAGGCGGCCTGCAAGGGCTGCGAAAAATTTCCGTTGTTCCCATGATCACGGCAACCTACTTCATGGTTGCCGGCGGTCCTTATGGTCTCGAAGACATCGTTCAAAAGACGGGTTACGCCGCGGCGTTACTGATCCTGGTGATTACACCGCTGATCTGGAGCCTGCCCACCGCCATGATGGTGAGCGAACTCGCGACGGCAATCCCGGAAGAGGGAGGTTTCTACATCTGGGTGCGGCGAGGCATGGGGCGTTTCTGGGGATTTCAGGAGACTTGGCTATCGCTTGCGGGCAGCGTGTTTGAAATGGCGCTGTATCCCAACCTCGTCATCGACTACATCGGCCGATTTATGCCCGGCCTTGTCGCTGGGCACCGCGGATTAATTCTGGGCTTCGCGATGATCGCGATTTGCACGGGGTGGAACGTCCTGGGCGTGCGCTCGGTCGGAGAAGGTTCGGTCTGGATGAGCCTTGCGCTGCTTGCGCCATTTGTCGCGCTCACCATTTTCGCGCTCGGCAGCGGGAGGTTTGCCGGCGCGACTCCCGTTCCGCTACGCCACGCGGACTTGCTCGGCGGAGTCCTCATCGCGATGTGGAATTACATGGGGTGGGACAATCTCTCGACGATAGCCGGCGAAGTAGATAGGCCCCAGCGTACCTATTCGCGCGCGATGTTTGGAGCCGTCGCGCTCGTGATTGTGAGCTATTTGGTCCCGGTAGGCGCGATTGCTCGCACCGGGATCGATCCGAATCGCTGGACGACGGGAGGATGGGTTGACATTGGACAAATCGTCGGCGGTGAGACGCTGGCCATTGCGATCGCAATCGCGGGTGTTGTCGGGGCGATCGGATCCTTTGGTGCGCTGATGCTTTCGTTCACTCGGTTGCCGCTGGTGATGGCGGAAGACGGCTATCTGCCGCGTGCGTTTGCTCGCCGCGACGCGCGCACGGGCGCGCCTTGGGTTTCCATTGTGGTGTGTGCAGTCCTGTGGGCCATTTGCTTCCCGCTTGGATTCGAGCGCAGCCTCATCCTGGACGTGTTGCTGACGGGGTTGAGCATCCTGCTGGAATTTTGGGCGCTTGTGGCGCTGCGCGTTCGGGAGCCGGAGCTTGCGCGCCCGTTCCGCGTGCCAGGCGGCACGGCGGGAGCGGTGGCGATCGGCCTGCCTCCGCTGGCGCTCATGATTGCAGCGATCGCGCGCAATCGCACCGAGTTTGTCGGATCGACGAGCGAGCTTTTCATCGGCGCCGCGCTCGTCGCCGGGGGGGCCCTGCTCTATTTCCTCAGCCGGTTATTGAACAAAAAAGGAAAGCCTGACGAAGTCCAGTAGAACCGGAGCGTTTGCTTGTCTTCGGATTCTGAGCGAAGAAAAATTCCTCTGTCCGTGACGGCAATCTTCGGTTGACGGTGTGCGGCACTAATTCCGCGGCTTACCGCGCTCATCCTGCTTGACGCTTCCATAGGACAAGCGGCCAGGCGAGGATCGCAAGCGCGCACGCGAGGACTGCATAGCCATTTGCATGGAAGTAAGGATTGGGCTGCCGCAGCAATTCGGCTACGTCCGGAACCAGTGTGATCGTGGCGGCCAGCAGGAAGTAACCCAACATGTTGAACCGTACAACACGCGAGACGCCGAACCAGACCACGACGGCGACCACGAGACGAAACGCTGCTTCACGGAAAAATGCTCCAGGCGCGGCGACATTTGTCGCAATAAGCGCGGCATAGAGGATCACAAGCCCAGCCCGCATCCACGCCGGGCGAATGTAAGCCGCGATGAAGGCGGCGAACAGGCCCACGATGCCTATGGCCACAAAACCGGACGTGATCGCCGATGCGGCGCTGCCCAATGCAGGATTGATCATATCGAGGCCGTCAGGCGCAGCCGCTGCCAGCGTGTGGCGCAGCAGCAACCAGCGCGCGAAAAGCGCCGGCAGACGATTGAGGCCCATCATCGCGGCCGAGCCGAACACCGCCACGCAAAACGCATCCCGGTAATACCCCGCGCTCATTCCACGCCACGCCGGGATGCGCCCGGAGCCGAACGCCCGCTCAAGAAAAAACCACGCAATGCCGAGCAGCACAACCATGCCCGCAAAGTCCAGAGAAAGTCCGAAAAGCCGCAGAATGGATTGAATGGCGTAGAACATTGCGAGCGGCATCGTCGTCGTATAGCTTGCCAACAACTGCGGGGACTGGTTCACAAGAATCACGATGGCGGCGAGCAGCATCCAGACGGACCACCTGCCGAGCCTGCGCCACGGAATCCGCGCGATTTCAGCCCCTCTCAGGTTGCGCAGAAAAATGACCAGAATGGTGATCAGGAGCGCGGCGATGCCAACCGCCAGGCCGTAGCTCTGCGCGAGCTGAAGGCCCGAGGTGCGGCTCTCTACGTCGCGCCACGTTTCCGGAATTTTGATGAAAATGCGATAGCCTGAAATTTCATCGCCCTGCACGCGCAACTGCATGCGGATATGCGCGCCCTCGCCGCCCGACGCGGGATCGAGCGCCGCTTTTTGCTCCCACTCGAAGAAGTGATCGGTCCGCGCGGGTTTCTTGTCGCTGTTTGCTTCGACGAGGTCCCAATCGGTTAGATCAACCTTCTTCTCATCACGCAAATAGGCTTCCGCACGGGCTTGCGCATCTTCTTTCGAGAGATTCGCGCCAGCGGTTTTTTCGTCGAGGGTGTGATGCAGCGAGTGCAGCGAGCCGTCCGGCTTCAAGACAACGAGGTACTCTTCGTTTTGCGAATCGCGAAAATAGCGGATGGCCCAGAAGGCGGAGGGAACCTGATCGCGATACACGCGGTTTGCGGCGGCGATGCCGACCGTGCGGCGCAGATATTCATTCGTGTAGCTGTCGAATGTGTACGTGAGCGAGACGGCGTGGTGATAGGTCTCTGGGTCGACATGGTTCTGGCGCAAAACATCGCCCGCGCGGGCCACAGCCTGCTGCGCGTCAATTTGGATGCGTACAAAATCGCCGATGGCTTCCCGTTTCACTCCCGCGAGCAAGCCGGCGCCAAGCACGCCGCACAAAACCAACACGCCCAGCGCGCGAGACGACAGAACCGTGTAGTTTGCCGCAACGGCCGTAGGAGCCGTCTGCGCGGGAGCCTCGGGTACGACCTCCTTCACTGGCGCCGCGGCTGCCGGTATCGGAGGGCCGCCCAGCGGCCGCGCGCTGTTCAGCAGCGAGGGATCGGAGACGAAGCCGCCGCGGGAAATGTAGGAGGCCGCCGCGACGGCAAGCGGAATCAGCGCGCCTCCGCCGACGATCGCTCCGGAAAGCCGAAGATACGCGCCGTGCGATCGCAGCAAGGACGTGCTGATCAGAAACGCGTCCACCGTGTAATGCCATGTCAGTGTCGCCCAAATTCCCCAGCGCAGCAGGACGAGCCCCGCGACGATGCCGATCAGGCCCACTTCGATGCCGCGGATGTAGGCGGGCTCTTGCGGATAGTTGCTGTGCAGAAAACCCCAGAAAAACGCGGGAAGCACAACGGCCAGGAATTTCGATTTGCTCGTGCGCAGCAGGAAGGGAACCGCGAAGAGGCGGAAAAGGAACTCCTCGCTCGTCGCGGCGTAGATGCCGATTGTTAAGGGATAAATCCAGGGCAGCGAAGTGCTGACCACATTTTCGTAGTTCAGATCCTGCGGCGCCCACGCGCCCAATTTTCCGCTAAGAATGTAGAAGACGGTGATGTATCCGATGTGCGCGGCCGCAAGGCAAATCCCAATGACATTGGCGCAAAAAAATTCCTTGGTGCGGATGCCGGGGAATCGCCATCCGAGATTCAGCCTGATTTTGTCAGGCTCGAAAATGCGATAGAGCGGCTCTCCCGGCGCGACGGCAAGCACCACCAACAGGGCGCTGACGATGCTGGTGAGGGCGGCGGCACCGACACGGCTCAAAAAGAAAGTGGAGTAGGGCGTGTTTGTGTCGTACCCCGCGCGGTCCAGCGGCCATTGATTCATCGTCATGATGAAATACAACGCGGTGAGAAAGATGCCCAGCGCGATGCCTGTGCTCCACTCAAGCAGGCCGCGCCGCCCGAGAGAAATGATCACATAGAGGCAGCCGCCGAGCAGGAAGGCATACGGAATCAGCGCGATGTATTCAAAGAGATTGTTCGATGCCCTGAGGCGCTCGTAGTCGAGCATCCAGGCTTCCGGAACTTTCAGGAATTCGACGTAGCCGCTCACGCGGTCGCCTGCGAGGGTGACAGTCAACCGGTATGGCGCGTCCTTGGCGCGGAAGCCGCGCCGCTCCCAGGAGAAACTCCAATCGCGCCGCGCGGGCCGCTCCGTGAGGTTTGCTTCCTCCTCGCGGAAATCGTCCTGGGAGAGATCGGTATGAAGTGTATCGCGCAGGAAGGATTCTGCCGTGGCTTGCGCCGCTGCGCGTTCTAGGCGCGCGCCCGGCGCGGCATCCTCAAGCTCATGCGTGTAGCCGACAATGCCGCCCGCGGGGTCGACGCGCACGTCGAATTCTTCTTTTTGCAACGGACGGAAAAAACGCGTCTGCCAATACCAGATGTGGACGTCGCCCGCCATCATGTGATTGGCGGATTGGAGCCCTACCTCTCGTTCGAGGTAGGTTTTCGCCGTGTCATCCAGATCAAAAACGATACTGGAATCGTATCCGGCGAGCTGCGCGCCCTGCGCGGCGGCAAATTGCTTTGCAATGGCAAGGGCCTGCGCGCGGGGGACCTTGAAATCGACAGAAGCTTCAGGAAAAGCACGGAAAAAATACGTATACGCAACGACCGCCCCGATGATCCCCGCAAGGATCCAGAGCAGAAGAACCCTTGCGTCTTTTCCGTCGAGCCGTTCGAGCGTCAACCATGCCTCCGCCGCCGAGACACAAACAACCCATCTTTTCCCATGCTGCTTGCGATTGCAAGTCTCCTGGTGAAACAGGTTGAAGCCTGTCTCGCGCCCGATACCGACTGCAAACCTAAACCGGACAGGCTGAAGCCTGTCCTACTTGTGCGATGCAGGCACCGTCCAGTGATATAAAGAAGAAATGCCTGCGACGCCCGCAACCGATCTGATGTACCTGAAGGGCGTCGGGCCGCACCGCGCCGAACTTCTTGCCGGACGAGGCCTTCGGACGTTTGAAGACCTGCTCGGCTACCTGCCGTTTCGCTACGAAGACCGGATCCGGTTCGCGAAAATTTGCGAAATCGCGCCGGGGCAGGTGTACACCGTTCGCGCGGAGGTCCTGAGCGGCAGCCTGGTCCGGTACACGCGAGCGCGCGGCGGCATCTACCATCTCCTCGTTCGCGACGACACGGGTTCGCTCGCCTGTAAGTTTTTCCATGGGCACTATTTCGAAAAGAAATTCAAATCCGGGCAACAAGTTGTATTGCACGGAAAGGCGGACCTGGATCCAGCGCGGCCCGGCCGGATTGAAATGATCAATCCGGAGCATGAACTTCTAGGCGGCGAGGACACGGACTCGACAGAAGTTGGGCGCATCGTACCGATTTACGAAGCGATCGGCGGCATCACGTCCCGCACGATGCGGCGGATCATCTATTCGGCGCTCGAACAATTTGCGGATTCGCTGTCCGATCCGTTGCCCCCGGAAATCCTCGCGCGATACCACTTTCCCTCGCGGCGCCAAGCGATCCGGTTCGTGCATTTTCCTCCGCCCGGGGAATCGGTTGAGGCGCTGAATTCGTTTCGTTCGGCGGCGCACCTGCGGCTCATTTTCGAGGAGTTCTTCTTTTACCAGTTGAGTGTCGCGATGCGCAAGAAGACGGCGCAGCGGCAAGCGGGGATCGCTTTTCACGTGCGCGAGCCGGCCGTCCGCGAAGCGCTTAAACGCGTGCTGCCATTTAAGCCAACCGGCGCGCAGAAGCGCGCGCTCGGAGAAATCGCGTCGGACCTCGAACGCGGCGTGCCGATGAATCGCCTGCTGCAGGGCGACGTGGGCAGCGGCAAGACCATTGTCGCGCTCGAGGCCGCGACCATCGTCATCGAGAACGGCTACCAAGCCGCTCTGATGGCGCCGACCGAAATTCTTGCCGTGCAGCACTATTTGGCTGCGCGAAAGACATTTTCTCGCACCGGATACCGCGTTGAATTGCTGATCAGTGGAATGAAGGGACCGGACAAAAAAGCGGCTCTCGAACGCTTGCGGACCGGTGAAGCGCAGCTCGCGATCGGAACACACGCCCTGCTTGAGCCGCAGGTCGAGTTCGCGCGCCTGGGCCTCGTGATTGTGGACGAGCAGCATCGCTTTGGCGTGCTGCAGCGCAAGGAGCTGATGGAAAAGGCGGCGGCGCCGGATGTGCTCGTGATGACGGCGACGCCGATCCCGCGAACGCTTTCGCTCACGTTATACGGCGATCTCGATATTTCCGTCATCGATCAAATGCCGCCGGGGCGCGTCCCGATTGAAACGCGATGGTCCTCCGAGGCGAATCTGCCTGGAGTGTGGGATTTCCTGCGCCGCGAAATGGCCGCCGGCCGGCAAGCCTATATTGTCTATCCGGTGATCGAGCAGTCGAAGTCCGCCGAATCGGCGCGCTCGCTGAAAGCGGCGATGGTGGAATTTGAGAAGCTCCGCAGCCACGTTTTTCCGAACCGCCATGTTGGCCTTCTGCACGGCCGCATGAAAAGCGAGGAAAAAGAAGCGGTCATGGAACAATTTCGCCGGCGCGAAATCGACATTTTGGTGGCCACGACGGTGATTGAGGTTGGCGTGGACGTGCCCAACGCGACCGTCATGGTGATCGAACATGCCGATCGTTTCGGCCTCTCTCAATTGCATCAGCTTCGAGGTCGCATCGGGCGCGGCGGCAACAAGGGAACTTGCATCCTGATTGCGCCAAAAGGAGTGGGAGAAGACGCGCGCGTGCGTCTGGAAACGATGGTGCGCACGACGAACGGCTTCGAGATCGCGGAAACGGATCTGAAATTGCGCGGCCCTGGCGAATTCTTCGGCACGCGGCAGCATGGCGAACTCGGCTTTCACTTCGCCAATCCGATCCGCGATTTTGAGCTGCTCGAACTGGCGCGCCGCGAGGCGCTCACGTTTGTCGAGTCTCCCGAGGCCGAATCCGCCCGCAAGCGCCTGCTGGCCGGGCTCCCGGTGGAGTGGCAGCGGAGGTATCGGCTCGCTTCTGTCGGGTGAGGCGGGGCGGTGATTCGCAATTTGTGAATCGTGATTTGTGGCACCCGGCTTTGACAGTCGAGAACCAAGAGTCGAAAGTTGAAAATATCATGACTCCACAATCACAGATCCGGAGATGCGATTCTCAACCCTCCGCTTTCGGCCATCACCTTTCCCATTCCGGTCCGAGTCACGGCTCACGAATCGCGAATTACGATTTCCCATGCGTGTAATCGCTGGAAAATACCGGAGCCGGCCACTGCGCAGCCTGAAAGGGCAAGTGCTGCGGCCGACGAGCGACCGCTTGCGGGAAACGCTCTTCAATATTCTGGGTCCGACCGTCGAAGGCGCCATGTTTGTGGACCTCTACGCGGGCACCGGCGCCGTCGGCATCGAGGCGCTCAGCCGGGGCGCGCGCGGCGTCATTTTTGTCGAGCAGCACTCTGCAGCAGTCGCGCTCGTTCGCCGCAATCTGGAGTCACTGGGAATCGGCGTGGAGGCCGAGGTTCTCGGCATGGATGTCGCGCGCGCTGTCGAGCGGCTGGAGGCCCACCGTGTTCACGCGCAATTTATTTTTCTCGATCCGCCGTACGCCGCAGATGAGGAATACGAAGCCGCACTCGACGCGCTGGGGGAATCAACCTTGGTCGCGCCGGGCGGCCGCGTGATCGTGGAGCATTTGAGAAGGCGCGCACTGCCCGATCGGGTGGGGGAGCTCGAGCGAACTCGCGTTGTTGGACAGGGCGACGCGGCGCTCAGCTTTTACCGGCTCGCCCTCGCCGCGTAGGGGAATTCTCGCAACTAATTTTTCTTCTTGTTGAATAGGCCTTTCAGTGTGTCCACGGCGTTTTGTGGCGTGACGCCTTGTCCGGACGGCGTGGAGGGGTGCGCGGATCCCGAGGCGGTGGATGGTCCGCCGAAAGTCGGGCCGCCCTTGCCCGGCCGCGCCTTCGGGCTATCGATCGTCCCTTCCAGGGTGAACGGCACGGTGATTTTCCCGACGCGGCTGCCGATCAATCCACTCACGACGCTGCCCACTGCGCCTGAGCCCACGGCTGCGGTGGGATTCACGGCCACCGTGCCTTCGTAGTCGAGCGTGCTGTCGAGCCCCAAGCTGCCGTGCAGGTCCACAACCGCGCTCGCCGAATCGAGATGAATCAGTTTGCTCGAAACGCGCTGGTCCGCGATGGTGAGATCGCCCTCGAGAACCGTAAATGGCGTATTTCCGCCGACGCCCGCCATTTTCATGATTGATTGCGCCGCGCCCGCCAGATTAACGCCCGGCAAGTAGCCGTTGCGCACAGCAAATTTACCCGTGCCCGACAATGTTTTTTTCCAGGCGTCGCTCAGGTTACCGAGAAGTTGCAGATCGAGCTCCCCGGTGCCGCCCATTTTTCCGCGCGCCGCAGGCGTGGCGTCGAGCACCTTGGCGACGTCCAGATTGCGCATCTGCACGTTGGCCGTAAACCGCGCCGGGTCGGTGACGCGATCCACACGGGACGAAAGTTGCAGCGTGCCGCCGTACATTCCGATGGAGATCGGCCACAACTCCGCCCGATCCGTATAGACGCGAATTTCGATGTTCGCAGGACCGACCGTGTAAGGCTTCTGGGTGATCTTTTCGACGTTGATGTGCCCGCGCGCGACGAGTTCGCTCTTTCCCGCGGGCGGATCGGCCGCCGGTTTAGGCGCCGCCGCTTTGGAAGGCGCAGGCGAGGAAGGAATACCCGGCCCGCTGCCTGCAACGTCGATCAATTTGTCGACATCAAGCTGCGACGCGCTCATTTCAAAATTCACCTGGGGATGTTCGAAGTCGGGGACATTCACAGTTCCCTTGATGTCGGCGGCCGTCGCGAGATCGGCGACGAATTGCGCGTCTAGTTTGCCGCCGGACAGTGTGAACTGCCCAGTGCGGAACGCGATGGGGTCCTTCCATCCGCTCAGCGCCAGTGTCACGCCGGACAGCTTCGACTCTGCCTGCCAATCATGCATGCGCATCGGACTCACGGCGAAGTTGTGGAGTGTGACGTTGATCCCCTTCGTATCCGCCAGGGGCGCGGCGGCACCGCGTATCACGTTTCCCACTACCACTTCGGCGCCGGTCAGGTTGATGCTGTCGATTTCCTCGAGCGACACGCTGGAGGAGGAACTGTCGGATTTTACCGGAGTACTTTGCGCTGTCGGTCCGGAATCGGGCGGTCCGAAAGTGTAATTGTCTTTTCCGCTGCTGTCGGTGAGGAGCGTCAGTTTCGGGTGCACTAGGTCCACCGAGTTCACATGGATCGCTCCATGCAGCAGCGGCGCCAGCGCCACATTCACGCGTATCTCGTCAGCTCCCACCAGATCGCCGTCGGGAAAGCCAGCGGGATTGCCGATATGCAAGTTATCGACGGTCACGCCGATGTCCGGTAAAATTCGAGCGCGAATTTGGCCCAGCGTGACTTTCCGGCCGGTCTGCTTCGCAATGGCGTCGGCGATGGTGCTGCGGTAGCGATCGACGTTCAGGAAATAGGGCAGGGCCAGGGCGAGCACAAGCAAGACGACGACGCACGCCAAAAGAATCTTGGCCCACGTCGGGAACCGTCGGATCGTTGCGGTCCGTGAAGGTGTGGTATTCATGGCAGCTCACATTCCCCGAGCGCGGATGGCGGCGCTTGCGTCCAGGCGTGTCGAGACCCCTATCGTGGCAAATCAAACGGCCAACGGCAAGCCATTCGTTTGGGCGCGGGCTTTGCGCGCCGCCGCCAAAGACCTCTGCGTCCGGCGCCGGCGATCCCGGGCCATCGAGGATTGGAATTCGTGATCGAACTCCGTCCGGAGGGCTAGAGGGGTATAATCCCGCGAGGGGTCACTCTTGCTTCAGATTGCTCCGTTCCGGCTGGCGCGGGATCCGAATTTCCCCGGTGAACCTTTCCAGGCCTCGAAAACACCGAGGCTGGCGCTCGAGAGGAAGGGAAGCCTCCGGGAGTTCGCTGCAAGTCTGATGGCGCTCGTTCGGGGGCCGGCGCCGCCGAAGGAGTTTCTCGGCGACCCATATTTTCGCGACTGTTGGGTCGAACGAAAATTCCCAAAGCTCTCCTTTGCGGGCGCGATCGCTGTGCAGGCGCTCTTGATCGCATTTCCCCCGCCCATTTGGAACGTTCGGCAGGCCCGCACGGTTTCTGCATCGCCTCACGAGGAAATCACCTGGTATGGTCCCGTGAAGGATTTCCCGGCGTTTCTGCCGGCGGTGCAGGCGCCGAAGGCCGCTCGGCGAAAGGGGTTATCGAAGACTCCGCCGCAGCGTGGCGCCGACGCGTTCCACCCGCGTCAAACCATCCTTTCCGAGCCGTTGCATCCGAATCATCCTCGGCAGACGCTCATCGAGCCGAAAGCCCCGCGCGAGCCGCCCAAAATCCTGCCGGCGTTACCGAATATTGTGCAATTCGCCGACTCGGAGCCTGCGCGCCCGAAGCCGCAACTCTCCGCGGCCGAACTCGCGGCCATGCGCCCGGAGGCCCGTGCGTCGGTCGCGGATCCGAATGGCGCCGCGCCTGAAATTTTCAACACGGAAGAGCAGATCGGCGCGATCGACATCGCCTCGTCTTCCCAAGCCCCGGCAAAGCCGCTGCTGCCGCTGAGTCCGATGTCCGCGCCGCACGCGGCTCCGCAAAAAGCGGATGCGGATGCCGCGGTACCCGATGTCGAGGGGCGCGTTGGCGTGAACGGAACGATCATCGCTCTTTCGGCGACGCCCGCTCCCATCGCTCCCCCTCCCACGATCCCCGCCGGAAACCTTTCCGCACGCTTTTCGGTGTCGCCGGACCGATCTCAGCCCGGTGCCTCCGGAGCAATGGCTTCGGGCAAAGGCGCCGAAGGAAGGGCCGCGGGCGGCGGAGGCCGAGGTCCGGAGGGTATCTTCGTCAGCGATGGAAATGGCGCAAATACCGGCCCGACGTCAGGGCTGGGAATCGGGCCGTCGGCGCGGGGAGCAGGCAATTCGTTACCCTCGCGGCCGGTTCCACGCCCGCGGATTGCGCCCGAAGGGTCGAGCTCACTGTCTTCGGATGCTGCAGGAGCCGCGGAAGCGTCTCCGAAATTGGGATTGTCTCCGGAGCGAGTGCTGGGTGCGAAACGCGTCTACACTCTGTACGTGAATATGCCGAATCTAACGAGCGCGTCCGGCAGTTGGGTTTTGAATTTTGCGGAGCTGGATGAGGCCGATTCCGGCGGCTACAAAAGGCGGGAAGCGTCAGAGCTGGCGGGGCCCGTTCCGCTGCGAAAAGTCGATCCCAAATATCCGCCGGAGCTTCGCACCGCGCATGTGGACGGCGAGGTGGTGCTCTACGCCATCATTCGCAAGGACGGCAGCGTCGATAGCATCCAACTGGTGCATAGCGTCGATCCGCATCTCGATGCGAACGCAATGGAGGCCCTTGCGCAGTGGAAATTTCGGGCCGCGGAGAAACATGGCGAGCCGGTTGACCTCGAAGCCGTTGTGCGGATTCCGTTTCGTTCGCGCGCGCCGTCGTTCTAGTGTTCCAGCGTGGCGCGGAAGCCCGGACGGACCGGAATCTTCCTTACCCGCCTGAAACTCTAAAAATGCTCGCGGAGGTCGCGGAAGCGCGTCAGGATCAAGAGGCGCCCGGCTCCGCTGCGCAATTCTTCATGCTCAAGCTCCCAGGTTTCCCGATGAGGAATAAATACTGCGTTTAGCCCGGCCTCGAGCGCGGGATTAATATCGCTGCGCGGGCTGTTGCCGACCATCCAACCGCGCGATTTGACAACGTGGTGCCGGTTCACCAGTGCCCGGTACGTGGCAACGTCCTTTTCGGGGACGATCTCAATCGCGTCAAAATGAATCTGCAATCCCGAGCGCTCGACCTTGCCGGCCTGTTCCGCAGCTTCGCCTTTGGTGAAGAGGATCAGCCGGTGCCGCTCGGCGAGGTAAGCAAGGGTTTCGATGACGCCGTCCAGAACATTCGGCGGCGTGCGCTCCAGTTCCTCGACTCGGTAATGGATATTTTCCACAGTCGTGCGCTCGGCGAGGTGTCCCGCGAGCTTCATATACGTTTCCTCGAGCGAACGCCCAAAGCTCCGCACGCCATAGCCGTGCTGCCGAATGTTGCGCCGCTCGGTTTCGTTCAAGATGTGGCGCGCGTATTCGCGCGGATAGCCGAAGGGCTCGAGCAGAGTCAGAAACTCTTCGATCGTCCGCTCGAAATAGACATTATTCTCCCAGAGTGTGTCGTCCGCATCGATCAGAATGGTTTCTCGGGCCATGGTTCCAGAGGGGGACGGATCGATCTTCGTTGCGCCCCTCTGCGCGATTGCTCCACGCGCCAGGGTTCTGCACAGAGGGCGATTCGCGTTCTACGCTTTTTCGGTTGCCCTCGCCGAGAGCTTTTCCAGGATTTCGAGCGCAACCTTTTGCGTCTCACCGTAGTGGGAAAGATAGCTCTGAAATTCCCGATTGAGTTCGAGCGCCTCGCTGGCGTCGAGCTGCGTTCTTAAGATCATGTCACGCAGACGCACGGGGTGGGGAAGAGCCGCGTCTTCTCTCAGTTCGTCGAGCGCCGACCTCACGTCATAGTGGTCCATTGTTCCTCCCGGTTATTCGATGATAACAGAGGATTCTACTGCGAAACGAGCGGCAAACGAAAGAAAGCCGAATCGCGATCGGGGAAACGGATTTCACGCAGTGGATGTTCCGGAGAATCAAGCCATGGCTGGCAAAAACTCGTAGCGGTCGATGCGCGCCGCAATGCCCCGATGGCTGTTGCGGGGCTCGACGCGCACAATTTCCGCAAAGCATCGGATGTGTACATCGCCGGCCATCGTAATTTCGCGGGGAAGCGTAAGAATGAATTCGATGGGCGCCCCCGGGGTGAAATCCGCTTCAATCAAAAAGTAGAGGCCGCGGAAACTGACGTCCCGCGTTTGTCCCTGCTGTTCACTCCCGCCCGGCTCGCTCGAACGAACCGTCAACGGAAGAGTCATCGTAAATCGCCGCGAGGCTCGGCGCTCGATCGATTGTGGCATCACTCCCCCGGAAGAGGATGTTCCGGTTCCGCCACACCGTAGCATCGGAGAATAAAAATCGCAATGGGAAACGCACAAGGCCGGAAAGAAAATTTTTGCCGTTCGCGCTCCAAACGGAATTTGTCCCGCTACGCCCGTCTGTGCTTACATGGATTCTCGCATGTCCTTGCAACCTCACCGCACGTTGATGCTGCCGGGTCCCGCCGGGCAGCTGGAAGCGATTTTTTGGTCCGATCCAGGGAATCGAGACAGCGCGCGGCCGCCGCTCGCCGCGGTCGTATGCCATCCGCATCCCCTCTACGGCGGAACCATGAACAACAAGGTGGTCTACCAAGCCGCAAAAACGATTCATCGTTTCGGGCTTCCCGTCCTGCGATTCAATTTCCGGGGAGTGGGCTTAAGCGAGGGCGCGCACGACAACGGGCTCGGCGAGGAGCGGGACGTTTTGGCGGCAGTCGATTTTCTCGCGGCGCAATATCCTAGCGCGCCGTTGCTCATCGCGGGGTTCAGTTTCGGTTCGTGGGTTGGATTGCGCGCCGGGTGCGGCGATGCGCGTGTCGCCGAACTGGTGGGCCTCGGCCTCCCAGTGGGAGATCTCGGGAACCGCGGATTTGCTTACCTGACTCAGTGCAATAAACCGAAGCTTCTCGTGTCCGGCGAGTTCGATGCGTTCGGCCCGCCGGAAAAGTTGCGCGCGATGATCGAGGAGTTTTCTTCCGACCTGAAGGGAAACACGAAGGTAGCCATCGTTCCAGGCGCGGACCATTTCTTTGCCGGTCATCTTCCCGAGCTGGACCTCGCCATCGCGGAATGGCTACTCGAGCGCCATCCGGACCTCGCTGCCCGGGAAACAACTCAGTAGGACGGGCTTCAGCCTGTCTGGTTTTCCCGTTCGAAGTTCGACAACAAGCGCGAAAGGCGAAGGCCTATCCTACTCGGATCGCACAGCGCGAGTCAGCCTGGCTTCCAACAAGATGGAAGAAGGTAAGCGTCAATACATTGGCGGAAGGAAATCCGGGCTAAGCCCTTTCTCCGCGTTGAAATAATCCTGAGAATTGATTTTGAGAGGCTGGAGCGACTCCAACGAGCGACAGATTTGCACGCACATGTTCCGCGCGGCTCATGCCCACGAGCGCGGTCGTGATCCCCGGCGTCGAGCGCACAAACTGCAGCGCGCGTTCTGCGTCGGACTTCATTCCCAGCGCTTTCGTGACGAACGACGGCAGGCCGCGCGAGAGCTGCCCTTGCAGGAGGGCGGCGCTCGCAATCAAAGTGATCCCCAGTTTGGTTGCGGCTTCGACCATCGGCACGCGTCGCCCGTCGAGCGGCTGATTCGCGCGCGTCAACGCCTCCGTCATCCCCAGATTGCACGGCAACTGCACGAAGCGGAAATGATGCGATCCCCCGGCGACGTCCCGCGCGAGCGACTCCATCGCGGCGAGCGATAGAAAATCCTGAGCGTTCTCGGCCTGGCGAAACGCGTTCCACGTGGCCAGCCCGTAGAAATGAATCCTCGCTGCGGCCACAGCGGATTCGAGAAACTCAAACGCATCGCGCAGGCGCTTGTTGAACATCTCGCGCGGCACCTCGCCGAGTTGCGTTTCCGGATTGTGCAGGTAATAGACGTCAATCGTTTCGATGCCCAGATTGTGGCGGCTCCGCTCGAGCTGATCCTCAATGAATTTCGGCGCGATGGAGTGGCATCCGGCCGCGACATCCCCTTCGCGCAGAATCCCCGTTTCGACATACTCGCGGTTGAAATATTCGCCGGCGTCGGCCGGCATGTCCCCATCGGGTGTGAGAAAGCCGCCCTTTGTGCAAATCACGAATTCGTCCCGCGCGTAGCCGCGTCGCGCAAGTTCCTCAAGCGCCGCCCCCACCGAGCGTTCCGAGCGCTGGAAGCGATAGTTGATCGCGGAGTCGATGACATTGGCGCCGGATTCGGCGGCCTCGATGATCGTTCCCGTGTAGGCCCGGTCGGTAGGAGCGTCGGGTTCCCCCAGATACGTTCCGATTCCCAGCGACGAGAGCAGGAGCCCCTGCCGCTCGCGGAAGTGTCCTTCCGCGGCGCGCCCGGCATGTCGCGCGGCGTACTTCTTGGTGCTGTCGGCAGTCGCAAACAGGCTCATTTCACCTCGCAACGTGGAAACGGTCAATTATACGCGTATCGTTGTCCTCACCGTACCGCAGAACCGTGCGCTCGCGCCCAAAATTCTTTTCCTCTCTGTTGCAGACGCAAAACCGCTTCCGAGAGCGGATCGAACGAGTGCTCCCGCCCCGGCACTCGCAACACGCAGGGAAGCATTGTTTGCAGAAGCAGACGGGGATATGTTAGAAACTAGCCGGAAGCCTAAATCGAAAATTCTAATCAAGCGGGTTTCGTCGCCGAGTTGAATGATATGGGAGGATTTTCTATGCGTAGTTTGCCTTTAGCTGTTGCCGCCTTCGCACTGATCGTGCCGGCCGCTGGATGGTCGCAAGCGGCGCCGAAAGCCAGCAATAATTCCCGGAACTACTACAGTGCACCGCAGGCGCAGCGAGGAAAGCAGCAGTACGTCGAAAATTGCGCCAAGTGCCACATGGCAAATCTGAAGGGCGTTGGCACCGCGCCCGCGCTCATTGGTGACGATTTCCTCCACGACTATTACGCCGTGAACGATTTGTTCAACAAAGTCAGTGTGACCATGCCGGACGACAACGTGCACGGTTTGAGCGACGACACCTACTTGAACATTATCTCGTATCTTCTCCAGTCCAACGGGTTGCCCGCCGGAGCGACGCCCCTCAAGGATGACGTCGCTGCCATGAAGCGCATGCCGCTGCTGGAGCACAAGACCATGAAATCCGCGACCGGATCGCCCTATGGCTTCTATACCGAAGAGCAGGCTGAGCTCGGAAAAGGATATTTCCGAGGCTCCTGCAGCATGTGTCATACGTTCGAACCCGGACAACCTGATAGCCGGGAGATCGACGCCCCTGCCGGCAGGGGTTTTGGACGCGATCCACATCGGATCCGCCTCAATCTTTCAAGCACCGAAGTGCGGGACAAGTATCATAACGTCGGCAGTCTGTATAACAAGATGCGCACCTCGATGCCCCTGTACGGCGGCGGCGCTCTCAGCCCAGAAGCCTACGTGGACATGGCCGCTTATTTCCTTCAGGAGAACGGCTATCCCGCCGGTAAGGAACCTATGAGTTCCGACCCGGAAGCTTTGATGGGCTTGACGCTACCTGAAAAGGGGTTCACATCGCTTTTCAACGGGAAAGATTTCAGCGGGCTTCAGTTTCTAATCGGCGGAAATTGCACTCCTCGACCCGACGGATGCGGCCAGACGGAGCCCGGATCTACGTTCAAGGTGGAAAACGGCATGATCGTCGTTTCCGGAACACCGCTAGGCTTTATGTATCCTGACAAGAAGTATAAGGACTTCACATTGCGTCTGGAGTATCGCTTCCCGGCCTACCCCGGCATGGAGAGCAGCGACCAATATTATGGAAACAGTGGGTATCTGTTGTTCATGAAGGAGCTCCGGGTATGGCCGGAGATGATCGAGATCCAGGGGATGAACGCCGAATTGCTGGATGTCCGTGCGAACAAGAGCGTGCAATACACCGTCGACACGCTGGCGAGGACGAGAGCTGTACGCCCGGTCGGCCAGTGGAATTCCATCGAGATCGTTTCCAAGGACGGCCAGGTGTGGTCCTACGTCAACGGAACACTCGTTTCGACCGTCACCCATCATCCCTATACGGAACCCGGATACCTCGGTTTTCAGTCCGAGGGAGCGAAGCTGTACTGGCGGAACATCCGAATCAAGGAAGAGTAAGAGGCGATTCGCGGTCCACACAGAGTTGAGAGTTTAAGCCGCGGAATGTGGATGCGGGTTCGCCCTTAATTCTCGACATTTTCAGGTGGCGCCAGAAGGCGCGAGCACGCCCGCAAGATCCGACGATACGGCCATTCGCTGTTGCGCCTTGTGCTCGCCGCATCCTGCGGCGCGGCGGCGGAAGAGCGCGCCGTGCTCTCACGAAAGAAAATTTCTCCGGCTCGCGGCTTCTTGTAAAACCAGCGCGCCAGCAGGCTCAACTGATCTTCCAGTTCGCGATAGCTCTGTTGCGAGGCAGGCGCCTTGGTGGCTGCCGAATCCTGGACTCCCGCCTTCTCCAGCCACTCGCGCAGGATTTGTTCGACCGAGCGGGGCTCGCTGGCGAGTTCGGCAAAACGCAGCAGGCGCGGCTCCTCAATCCGCCCGGCGCGCACCACGAATACGGCCACCGTGTTCTCTTCCGCCGCCCGCTGGAGGACGACGGCGTTCAGCTCGTCCAGTCGCCGCGCGAGTTCCGGCAAATCGCGCAACGCTTCCGCCGCTTTCTCAATTCGCCGATGAACGGCGGCGGCTCGCTCGAAGTCGAGCGCTTCGCTTGCCGCCTCACGCTCGCGCTCGAGTTCCGCCGTGAGCGATGCACCGCCTGTCGCGAGAAACGAGACGACGCGGCCCACTTCTGCATCGTAGTTTTCCTTTGTACATCCCGCGAAGCACGGCGCAAGACACATCTTCATCTCCGAGTAAATACAGCCGGCAAAACTTGGATCGCGGCGAATCTTGATCTGGCAGCGCCGGATTTTGAAGAGATCGAGAAATCCCGAAGCAAACGTATCGGCCGCGCGCCGGGAAGCGAATGGACCGAAATAAAATCCGTTCGCGCCGATGCGTCGCGTCGCGTAACAGCGTGGATACGCATTCGCCAGGCTGACCTTGAGCACCGCGGACGGCCGCAGCCGCACGCGATCACGGTAGGACGCGGGCCACAAACGCCGCGCGTGCTGCCAATGCAGAAAGCTCAGCTGGAACG
>Ga0335085_10000630_pt1 | contig 93891 bp, 76 predicted proteins | sample Lox_Sample_45_FD_206712 | JGI IMG/M metagenome (GOLD analysis project Ga0335085, IMG submission 206712) | Soil microbial communities from Loxahatchee National Wildlife Refuge, Florida, United States - Lox_Sample_4.5 | ecosystem: Environmental > Terrestrial > Soil > Wetlands | place: USA...
GGCGTCGGCGGTCTTTCATCCGGTCCATTCATCTTCATCTGCATCTTAATCTTTTCCCGAGACGATGACGATTAAGAATAAAAGCAAGATTAAGAAATGACGACAGCGCGAAAACTCGACCTGCGGGTTTTTTGCGCTATCTTCCACAGCCGTTCTGCTCATGCACGAAGCTGAATCGCCAGAAAATTTGCCGTTGCCGCCCGCAAACGCTGTCGGTGACAATCCGTATGCGCTTTTCCAGAACCGCGATTTCCGGCTTTACCTCGCCGGGCGGCTGGTGTCCGTGCTCGGTCAGCAGATGCTGACCGTCGCCGTGGGCTGGGAGCTTTACGAACGAACCCGTTCGCCGCTTGCGCTGGGACTTGTCGGTCTCGTGGAAATGATCGCGATGGTCTGTTGCACGCTGCCGGCCGGGCACACCGCTGACAATGTCAACCGCAAACACATTATCCTGGCCGGATTGCTGGTCAGCTCCGGCGCGAGTCTCGGGCTCGCGCTGATTTCGTGGCGGCATGCGCCGGTCGCGTGGGTTTACGCCTGCCTGTTCGTCGCCGCGACCGCGCGGACATTTCTGTGGCCGGCGAGCGCCGCGTTTCTGCCCAACCTGGTGCCGCGCGAACTGTTTGCCCGCGCGGTGACGTGGAACAGCGGCTCGTTCCAGCTTTCCTCTGTGGCCGGTCCGGCGCTGGGCGGCGCGCTCATCGCCCTGCTGAAAAAATACTCCGACCATCCGGCGGCGTACATCTACGCGCTGAATTTCGCGGCGGCCATGATGTGCTTCCTCTGTATGAAAGCCGTCCGCGCGCGCCATGTCGTGACCAACCCCGAGCCGATGTCGCTCAAGAGTTTCGCCACCGGGTTCCGGTTCATTTTTGCGCAACGACTAATCCTCGGCATGATTACGCTGGACATGTTCGCCGTGTTCCTTGGCGGCGCGACGGCGCTGTTGCCGGTTTACGCGAAGGACATCCTGAATGCCGGGGCCGACGGGCTGGGAGTGTTGCAGGCCGCATTGCCGCTGGGTTCAGTCGCCTGTGCGTTGTTACTGGCGCATCGTCCGCCGTTGCAAAGGGCCGGGCGGACGCTGTTGTGGTGCGTGGCCGCGTTCGGGCTGGCGACGATTGTGTTCGGGCTATCGCAATGGTTCTGGTTTTCGTTCGCCATGCTGTTCACGTGCGGCGCGGTTGACAACGTGAGCGTGGTGGTACGGCACACGTCGGTGCAACTGCTCACGCCGGACGACAAGCGCGGGCGCGTTTCGGCGGTCAACAGCCTGTTTATCGGCACCTCAAACGAACTGGGCGGGTTCGAGTCGGGCTTTGTAGCGTATCTGTTCGGCGCGGCGATGCACCATTCCAACGCGACCGGCGCGACGATCTCGGTCGTGATTGGCGGCGTAGGAACGATTCTGACCGTTTTACTGGTGGCGTGGCTCTGGCCGGAAATCCGGCGGTACGGGAAATTGGCGTAATTTCCGTCTGTCCTCACCGTCGTCCGCGCTCTCGTGGTCCAGGAAAAACAAAATGAGCCGAGCAGGAGGACAAGTACGGTTGAGAAGGAACATCGAACATCGAAGTCAGGCCATGTTGGAAACCGGCGCATGGCCCGCAGTTCAACTTGACGCGGCGGGCAAACAGGCTTTTCATTCGGGCATGAAAACAATTTCGCTTTGGCTTTGCCTTTTGCCTTTGACCGTTTTCAACCCCGGCTTCGCGCGCGCGCAGGACTCCGAGACGAGCGTGCGCCTGAACAAGATGGAAGGTTACGTGCAGGATTTGCAGGCGGCACAGCACGACCAGAAAGAACAAATCCAGGCGCTGGAAAAGGAAATCGCCGACTTGCGGGACAAGTTGAACCAGCCCGCGGCGAACAATTACGCCAGCGCGGAGGATTTGCAGCAGCTCGCCAAGCAAGTCCAGGAGCTGGCCGATAAACAGCAGAAAGACAACGACCAGATCGTGAAGACGCTCGATAAACTAAGCAAAATCAGTACTTCTCCAAGCACCGGAGGCCACCGCACGCCGCCCAGCTCCGCAGCGTCCCCGCCGGACAATTCCACGCCGGCAGTCAGCGGCCCGCAAAATGGTTTCAATTACGAAATCAAGAGCGGCAACACCTTGTCCGCCATCGCCAAGGCATACAGCGACCAGGGACACAAGGTGACGGTGAAGCAGATTTTGGATGCCAACCCGGGGTTGGACCCAAAGAATCTGATCGTGGGGAAAAAGATTTTCATTCCCGCGACCCAATGAACTCTAGGAGGTGCGAGCTCTGCGAACCCCCCAATTGGATTGAAATCAGGGGCTCGTGTAACTCGCCCCTCCGAACTGGTTAGCGCATCATCAGGAGAAAAACCACCGCCGCCAGCGCGATACGATACCAGCCAAACAGATTGAACGTGTGCGTCTGGATGTAGCGCAACAGCCACCTTACCGCGATAAAGGAGGTCACGGCGGACAGTGCCGTGGCCAGCAGCACCATGCCCCAATTTTCCTGCGCGGCTTGGGGGCCGTGGTGGTGAAACGCCTCGAAAATTTTCAGCGCGCCCGCCGCCAGCATCGTCGGGATGCCGACGAGAAAGGAAAATTCCGTCGCCGCCGGACGGTTCAATCCCAGCAAGAGGCACAGCAGGATGGTTGAACCGGAGCGCGAGGTGCCGGGAAAAATCGCGGCCAGCAATTGGCCCAGGCCGACGGCGATAGCGACCGGCCAGGTGATTTCGTCGCGTAGTTTGCGCCCGCGCAGCCACCATTCGATGGCGAGAAAGCCCATGCCGCCGATGAGCAACGCCCAGGCGATGGGCAGCGGATTTTCCTCCAGCTTGAAGCCTTTTCGGTCGAGGACGAAGCCGATGACACCGGTGATGACGAACGCGGCGAGGATTTTCCTTAGGTAATCCTGCGTTTCCGGCTGGCGCCATTCGAAAACGAATTTGTGCAGGCGTTGGGGGAACAGCGGCAGCACGGCGATAACGGCGCCGCATTGGATGACGATGTTGAAGAGGTCGCTCTCCTTGACGCGCATCACGTGCTCGGCAATGAGCAAATGGCCGGTGGACGAAACCGGAATGAATTCGGTAATTCCCTCGATCAACCCCAGAATAACAACAGCTATCCAGTCAGGCATGGCGCGTGGTTAGACTCGAAATGCGGCCGGCTGGCAAGCAAGAAATGGCGCCTGACCCAAACGGGTTCAGGAGCCGGCGCGCTCAAGGCAGGGGTTGTCCGGCCCGGAACTGAAAGACGTAACGACCAAGCATGGAGCTTTTCAAACTGTTGTAAACCAGTCCGGTCAAGGTGTTGGTATCCATGAACGCGCCGTTAACACCGGAGCCGGACAATTCGTAGGCCGTGATTCCGTCCGAATAGCCCGCGCGCGGCGGCGACCCGACCGAAACATCTCCCCATTGCCACTCCACCCGGTCGTAGTTGAACTCCATATCAAAATTGCCCGGGGCAATGTCCGAACGATCGATGAGGACCAATTGACAACTTAACAATCTGTCGGCGTGGAAAGCATAATAGCCGACGTTCACCCAGTTCACGCCGAAGGCGTTATGGCCGTGGACGACATTGGTTCCGTATTGCACGACGCCCGGGGAGGGGGAGCGAGTGTCCACATCCGCCCAGAACGGCGCGATAATCTTCACGCCCGCGCTCATCAGATTGACCGGCGAATAAGTACTCAACGATTTGTCAAACGACACATTCCCATTGTTATTCACGTACAGCGTGGATTCAGAATTACTCAGGAAATTCATGGTAAAGGGCAATGTCACCTGGGCGGAGGAACCATCGTCGTTCGCCGGCAGGAATTGCTGGTCAAAGCCGGGCCGAATGGAGCTGCTGACCATGAAAAATCCTTGCCCGCACGGGAGGTTGGTCACGACCAGGTTCGTCTGGCCCGGGACACATCGCAGCACGCGGCTCCACGAGGAAAGGACTTCGCAATTCGTCGTGAAAAACAAATTCACAATGCTGTTGGTGGCTGTCGTTGGCAGATAGAAGACGAGGGACGCCGTGTTGTCAGTAACGCCGGTCAGTTGCAGCCAGACGTTCGTATTGTTCAATTGCAGATTGCTTGACTGAGTAGCTGGAATCGATTGAGGTTGGTCCGGCGGGCCGGCCTTCTGGCCCTGCGCGGCGAAGATAACCAAAAAAAACAGAGCAATCCCCACTCTCACCACCCCGGCCTTTTTCATAAAACGCATTTGAAAACCAACCCTATTCTAACGCATTTACTTATCCGGTGTAAAGACAAAAGTTGAAGGCGGAAGTTGAAGGCGGAGCGGTAAAGCCATCGCGTCACCTGCGGTGGCACGGGCCCCGATAGGGAGACGTCCGCGGCGGTCAAGGCCGCCGAAATCCGAAGCTATTTGGACTTGCCGAAGAAGGTCTTGGTTTCCTCGGCGTGTTGTTTGACCTTGAGCTGGCCGAGGATGGAGTGCCAGCCGATGTAGATTTTGTGCCACTGGGTTTCGATCCCGCGCAGAGCACCTTCGCTCATTTCGCTGAGGTAACGCAGCGACGGCGCGTTGCCGATCAGCGCGTGGACTTCGTCCCGCGTGGGCGAGGCGACCTCGACGGCGGCATAAATCAATTCCAGCTCCTGGACGATAATGCTTTTGATTTCGAGGAAATTGTTTTCCTCCGTCGGCCCGAACTTTTTGGCGCGGGCGGTGGAGACGAAATGGTTGAACTGTTTCCAGCACTCAATATGAGTTTCAATTTGAGTGACCAGTTGGTTGAGCTCTTTGGCGGTCATAGGCTTGATCAGGTTGGGGACGGCGACAGTGCGGTTTGCGGGAACAGGAAAATAACGGCGCCGCCGCGCAATTCGCGGGCGGTGATGTGGAGGCTGACGTAATGAATGTCCACCTCGGCGATGGGCGTCTGGGCCTCGCGCGCTTCGCGGAAGAGCGCCAGAACATCCCGCCCGATGGCGTGCAACAGGGTCTTGGAATAAGCGGAGGAAACCGTGGACGTCACCACGTTGCCATCCCGGTCGACGGCGATGCTGCCGCTCGGCAGTTGCTGGACCGCGGCGCGGGCGCGAAAGCGAAATAGTCTTTTTAAGAATCCCATGACGCTACAAGTTTTTTGCTTTTCTCCAATAGTGGCCCGGCTTCGACATTCGGCGCCCAGCCAAGGAGGAATGATTTATCCTCTCGGGGCAAAACGAGCAACTGGCGTTCCAGATTTTGCCCGCCGAGATGGGACAGCGGTCCGGCTTCGATGTGTTCACCGAGCTTTCTGGCGACTTCCACGGCCCGGCGCGTCCAATGAGCGAGCGGTTGGACAGACTGTGTGCCCAAAGCTTCGACTTCGCCGCGGCCTTCCGCCGGGACGGCGACAACGAATTCTGCATTTTCGCGCGTGATCAGGGCCAGCTTCCAGATGGTCTTGCGGTGGCTGGCCTGCTCGACGGATTCGGGTTCAACGGGGTTGGCCGTTTCATCCATGGCCTGCGCGGATTCGAGCAGCAGGGCGTTAACGGATTTAGTGATGCTGTGTTCGCGGCTGGGTTCGGCCGGAAGGTTCTCAAACGTTCCGGATTTCCAGGCGAGGATTCTGCGGAACGCCGTCTCGCCGCGCGTGCCTTCAGCCTCGGCGTCAATTAATTCACCATCCTGAATCCACAATTTGGCCACAAGCGCGCCGCGCGTGAGGCGCAACACGGTGGAACTGCGCGATAGGCATTCCATCTGGATGATGTCCATGAGGCTTTTGCTTTGAATGCCTCGAAAGCCGCCATCGTTTTCCCGGCCGAGCAGCGATTCGAGACAGTCCAGGTACATCTGCAGGTTGCGCTGCATCTCGGTTTTGAGCCAGAACAGGTCCACGCCCAGTGCGTAAGCGCGGGAGCGGAATTCCTCGTCCTCCAGCGCGCTCAAGACGACCGTCCGCAGTTCGGGGAAGCGGCGGCGGACGATGGCGAGCACTTGCAGTCCGTCAATTCGCGGCATTTTCAAATCGCAGACCAGCAACCGGAACGGCTCGGTTTCCAGCAGCGCCAGGGCGCGGGCGCCAGACGAGACGGTGCGGATTTCAGGCTTGCTGGGAAGATGCGTCAGCATCTCACTGCTCAATTTGAGCCAGTCCGCGTCGTCGTCCAAAACCAGGATTTTATGCCTTGTCTCCATTCCGATGGCTACAGTCGCTAACGGTGTTGCTTCACAACTACAAGCGCGTTAATGCGCTAACGGTATCGTTTTGGGGAGAAGCAATCGCCGTTCCCATCGGGTCAAATATATTTCCGGTCGCATTGTGGACAAACCGCGGACAAATCAGTCCAACGCTGGGACATTCTTTCCACCCGGTCACCCAAAATCCAAAACCCGCGTCGGAACCAAAACCGGAAAGGGTCATGGCGCGCTTCCTGCTAAAATTCGGGCAAACCTATCTGGTTGATAGGCAGCGGAACATGCATGTAATACCAAAGATCATGAAAACGAAGTTTGTCGGGTTGCTCCGAGGCCTGCTCCACCGCTTCGAGGAGAATGACGAAGAGAATGCGGTAGAGTCGCCGCTAGCCATCACCGTGGTGCCGTCCGCAGAGAACAACCTCGCCACCAACACGGCGCTCGCGCCGTCGGTTTTTAATCCGCCCGCAACCCCGGTGGATGACCAGGTGGCGACGGACGAGTTGGAGATGCCGTTGCAGACGGTGCTCGCCGCGTTGCCCATGGATTTGCGGGCCAAAGTTATGCAGACGCCGCCGGCCGGAGCGACGATGATCATGACCATTGAAAAAGTGCTTTCGCAGCTCGCGCACGGTTCGGTAAAAATCAGTTTCGGCGAATTGCGCCTGGCTGCGCCCAGCCTCTTCGCAAACTCCGGCGGCGAGAATGACTCCCGGCCAGTGGCCCTGCCATTGAACGAAATTCTCGCGCGGCTCAATCCGGCTTTATTGGCTCGCAACTCCCTGCAGAAGAAAATCGCGGTCGCCGACGATATCACCGGCCCGTTCGACAACCGCGGGCAGGGAATTGATTTTACCACCACGCCGCTCAAACCGGCGCCGGCACCGGCGCCCGCGCCGGCGCCACGGACCAAGGCACCGGTGGCATGGCCGACCGTTCCGCCCAATCCGCTGGCGCCGCAGCCGTCATTCGCGGCGCGCAACATCACTCCCCTGCCGGCGCCCGCCGCCGCGGCGCCGGTCGCCGCCAGCCCGGTTCCGCGCAACGGCACGCCCCGGGTCAATTCGGTCGCCCCCGTGTCACCCGTGGCGCCCGCTACGCATCCGACAATTGTTCCGGAGCCCGCCCAATCAACCATATCCGCACCGCTGGCCGCGCTTTCGGAAGAGTGGCCGGAGGCGCTGCGGCTGGAAATTTCGCAAATGAATCTGACCAGCGCCCAGGTCGCCCTGCCGGTGCATCTCGTGGAACCGGCATTGAAGCGCGGGCGAGTGATTTTCTCATGGCGCTACGTGCGTTCCTGGATCCGGCCGGTGCCGCCGGGTGTCTCGGTCAATGATGGAATCGAACTCGAACTGCCGTTGAAAGTCATCGCGCCTCTGTTTTTTGGACACCAGAAAAGCGGCGCCAGACTGCAGCGGAAAGTTACCCTCACGCCCGAAGTCCCCGATCTGTTTTTCGGTTTTCCGCAGCCGCAATCGACGCCCGAACCCGGCGTGTTGCAGCCCGAACCGGTTGCGCCGCGTCCGGAGCCGATTACGCCGCAGCCGGAGCCGGTCGAACCGGAGCCGGAACTCGCCCATTACATGCCCAAACCGGCGTACCCCAGGCCGGCCGACACGAACTTTTACATCTGGGGCGATAACGGCGAGGCCCCCAGAATGGAAGAAGAAGAATTCAAACGTTCCCGCGCGCCCCTGACCGATTTCACGAGCCGCCGAGCCATGCCGAAAGACATTGTCGCCCGCGCCATGGGATTGCCCGGCGTGGCGGGTGCGTTGGTGGCCTTGCAAGACGGTTTGAAAGTGGCCAGCCAGGTGCCGGCGGATTTGAACGCCGACACGCTTGCTGCGTTTCTGCCGCAGATTTTTGACCGACTGGGCCAGAGCACCCGGGAGTTGCGCATGGGAGCGCTGAACAACGTGAATTTCACGGTCGGCAACGTGCCCTGGAAGATTTTCCGCGTGAACTCAGTCTATTTCGCCGCGTTCGGTCGCGCGGGCGAGGCGTTGCCCACGGCACAACTGGCCCTGCTGGCCGCCGAACTCGACCGCAAAAAGCAATAATCGATTTATGGCCATCATCAATCAATCCACCAAGGAGTTGCAGGTTAAAATCGTCTATTACGGCCCGGCAATGGGCGGCAAGACGACCAACCTCGTTCAAGTCCATGACCACGTCCAAACCGCCGCGGGCAACAAGGGCAAACTCGTCTCACTGGCGACCAGCTCCGACCGCACGTTGTTCTTCGATTTCCTGCCGATCGAAGCCATGACCATCAAGGGATTCAAGACAAAGTTCCAGCTTTACACCGTGCCCGGCCAGGTGATTTATAACACGACCCGGCAACTGGTGCTGCGCGGCGTGGACGGCATCGTATTCGTCGCCGACTCGCAGTACGAAAAAATGCCGGAGAACGTGGAGAGCTTCCAGAACCTCATGGATAATTTGAATACACTCAAGCTCAACTTCGCGGACATTCCCTACGTGTTGCAGTGGAACAAGCGCGATTTGCCGAATGCTGCGCCGGTGGAATACATGGAGTTTCTGCTGAACAACCGCGAATTGCAGGTGCCGTCCTTCGGTGCTACGGCGCACAAGTGTGAAGGCGTGTTTGAGTCATTGAACATGATCACCCGTCTGCTGCTGCAAAAGTTCATCAACCAGAGCGTTCCGCAATACGCATGACATGGCTACTCTGCCCCAACTCGTCGAGCGCGATATTCACCTGCTGGACGAAGCGCTCCGCGAATTCATCGCCCACACGGAAGCGACGACGGCGTTGATTATTGACAAGGGTGGTTTTCTCATCACGCACCAGGGGGATGCGGTGCAGTTTGATTTAACCACCATCGGCGCGCTCGCGTCCGGGGCGTTCATGGCCAACCAGACCATTGCCGGCCTGGTCAACGAATCCAACTTCAGCAGCATTTACCAGCAGGGCGAAAAATACAGCATGTACGTCGTGAACGTGGACGAACATTGCCTGCTGGTCGTCATTTTCAAAGCGGAGGTGGGGGTGGGGGTGGTGAAATACTATGCCGGCAACGTGGTGAAACGCCTGGCGCGCCGGCTCAAAACCGCGCGTGAACGCAATCCGGAGGGAGGCTTGGACCTCTCCGTGCTCAACGTGGCTGACCCGAATCAGCTCTTCCGGAAGAAAGGCGGGTAACGCGTTCATGCGCCGCGCGCCGCCGGCGCCGGTCACAATCCAGCGTGCGTGCCGTCACAGAACGGAGCGCCTTTCGAGTGCTTGCAGCCGCACCAGGCAACCGTTTTGGCTTCGGCGATCTCAACTTTCTTTGGCGCGAAGCCCGTGCCTTTGTGCGAACCGTCGCAAAATGGCTGCGCTTTTGAGCGGCCGCACGCGCACCACCAATTCGTGCTGGGCTCGACCTTCTGGACGAACGGAGATTTTTGGGCAATGACTGGTTCTGGCATAATGATTTTCCTTTCCGGACGATGGAATAAAGTAAGGACCGGAAAGAGGCAACACCCAAAACATCCGCATTAATAATTATCGCCCTTTGGCGGCTTCGGATTTGAAGTGGTAAGCTGACCGGCCTGTTCGACGGCCTCGCGGCGGCGGTATTCATCCAGAATCGCGGCGGTGGCTGACACCCCGCAACGGCTGGCGCCGAGCTCGCGCACGCGGATCAAGCCGTCCAGGTCCCGCACGCCGCCGGCGGCCTTTACCTGGACCTTCGGTGAGCAGGCCGCCCGCATCAGCGCCAAATCGTGCTCGGTTGCGCCCTGATAATTGTAACTGCCGTCGGGTTGTTTTACGAAGCCGAAGCCCGTGGACGTTTTTACCCAGTCGGCCCCCGCGCCTTCGCAAATCTGGCACAGCTTGCGTTTAAGGCTGTCGCTGTCCAGGCCGGCGCTGCCTTTGGTGAGATAATCGTTCTCAAAAATGACCTTCACTTTTGCCCCATGCCGATGGGCCTCGTCACACACGGCCTTCACATCGCGCGCGACGTAGTCCCAGTCCCCGCTCAGGGCCTTGCCGACGTTGATGACCATGTCAATTTCCACCGCGCCATCACGGCAGGCCAGTTCAGTCTCGTGCCGCTTCGCTTCCGTGCAGGAGTTGCCGTGGGGAAAGCCGATGACTCCGCCGACGAGCACATCGCTGCCGGCCAGCAATTCGGCCGCGCGCTTGATGGCGTAAGGTTTGATACAAACGGTCGCGACGCCGTATCTCACCGCGAGTTTGCAGCCATCCTCCAGTTCGCGGTCCGTCAGGAACGGGCGCAGCAACGAATGATCAATCATTTTGGCCAGTTGTTGGTAGGTGTATTTCATGACGCGCCAAACCTATTCCAATCCGCCGGAAACGTAAATCAATTGAGCGAAGAACCTGAAGCACCGGCCTCCGATCCGGCGCGGTGCGGATTCGATCCCTTTTCGACACGCCGGATCGGAGACCGGCGCTCGGGTTCATGGAAAGAGGGTTATTCACTTTCGGTGCGACTGCCAGGTTGCGCCCGACCTTACGGTGGTCGCCACCTTTCGATTGGCAACGCGCGTGTCCCGGCTTAACTTGCGTTTGCCATTATGCCCATCACCTATCGCCAATGGGGTAGCGACCTGGACGCCAACGCGCTCCAGCAGATGGAGAATGCCTGCCAGTTGCCCGTCTCCGTCGCCGCGGCGCTCATGCCGGATGCCCACGTCGGCTACGGTTTGCCCATCGGCGGCGTGCTCGCCACCGACAACGCCGTCATTCCGTATGCCGTGGGTGTGGACATTGCCTGCCGGGTCAAACTGACCGTGCTGGATTTGCCGACCGACTGGTTGCGCCGCCACGAAACCGACTTGATCCGCGCCATCGAAGCCGAGACGCGATTCGGCATTGGCGCCGAATTCAAACATCGCCGCACGCATCCGGTCATGGACGAGGATTGGTCCGTCAGCCCGGTCACGCAGCGGTTCCGCGACAAAGCCGCCGCGCAACTGGGCACGAGCGGCAGTGGAAATCATTTCGTCGAGTTCGGCGAATTCACCGTGACCGAACCAATCAAGTTTGGAGTCCCGCCTTTGGGCGGCACTTTGTCCAAACCGCCTGAAGGCGGAACTCCGAGCGTATTTCCTGCCGGCACCTATCTTGCGTTGCTCTCGCACAGCGGGAGCCGCGGCACGGGCGCGCAGGTCTGTGATCATTACAGCCGCGTTGCCCGCGCGAAACACAAGGATTTGCCGAAGGAACTCAGCTATCTCGCCTGGCTCGACCTCGATTCCGCCGACGGCCGGGAATACTGGGCGGCGATGGAGTTGATGGGCCAATACGCCTCGGCGAACCATCACCTCATTCACAAGCACATCGCGCGGCATCTCGGCGCGGGCGTGTTGCTGGATATTGAAAATCATCACAACTTCGCGTGGAAGGAACGCCATAACGGACGCGACCTCATCGTCCATCGCAAAGGCGCGACGCCGGCAGGAGCGGGTGTGTTGGGCGTGATACCCGGTTCGATGGCCAGCCCGACGTTTGTGGCGCGCGGCAAGGGCAACGCCGAGTCGCTCAACTCCGCTTCGCACGGCGCGGGCCGCGTGATGAGCCGCCACAAGGCCAGGGAAAGTTTCAATTGGAAGATGGTGAAACCTTATTTGGATGAACGCGGTGTGAAACTGATTTCCGCCGGTTTGGATGAAGTACCGATGGTTTACAAAAACATTGAAGAAGTCATGGCCGCACAAACTGATTTAGTTGAACCACTTGCGCGGTTTTTCCCATGCCTGGTCAAAATGGCCCCCGCCGGGGAACGGGCGGAGGATTGAGTCCGATTGGCCGGGGCAGCTGCGAACCCGTTGCACTAGGAATGTCTCGCGAGGCATGTTATCGCAAGAGCATGTTCCGGACGGCGTCAATGAATGCGTGTACTGTGGCCGGCACGGCCAGATTGCCGCTGCGCCGCCAGCTTAACGACAGGAAAACGCCCACCGCGATGTGGATGCAAGGCAGCAGAACAATGAGCGTCAGCAGTTGAGTAATTCCCTTGCCGCCTGCAATCGGCAAGTGCCACCAGCCCCACAACGTGGATACAAAGAAGGCCGTCCACCACTGGCCTTTGTCTCCGGGCTGAAAAACGTGCGAGTCAATCGCGCCGCGAAATACGACTTCCTCCAGCACAAAACAAACCGGCACGTAGAGCACGAAACTTTGAAGACCGGTCACCACGTTGTGCCACGTGAAGGTCACCGGCGTGTGATGTATGGATTTAACGGCCAGCCGCGCGATAAAGCCGAGCAACATGGTCAGGCATCCGATGGTGCCGGCCGTGCCGGCGCAAAAACCGAGATCTTTCCAGGTCTGCCTGGTGAAATGACTGAACGCGAACGCCGTGCCGAATGCGCCAATAATACAGCACGCGTACCAGAGGATTTCCGGCGTGTACGACTGCCAGTCTGCCTGTCGGAGAGTCTGAATCAATCCAACTGCCGGCGAAACGGCAAGGGCAAGACCAAGAGCAATTCCCCAAATGTTCAATCGGAAGCGCGTCGCGTCGCGGACCCAAAGCGTCACCAGCGGTTTTTTGTGGACGAAAAGTTCAAAAGCCGCGACCAGTGGGACCCCGATTACCAGATAATTGTTTGCATCCAGATGGAACAGCCAGCCGATCGCCATCCAGATTCCGACCAGCGCCACCACATGCACGCAGCGCTGGCATTGATTCGGCGAGACGTTCGGTTGAAGAATCGGCGTCGTTTCGGGAGGGAAGCTTTCGGGCGTGCCGTTGGTCACAAGCTGTTCTCCGGCAATTCCTTCTTCCGGTACTCGTCAATGTAGATGGTCATCGGCTCGGCCATCAGATCGCGATACAATCCCATTTTGAAATAAAACCGGCTTGGGCTTGGATACCCGGTGCTTGCGTTCTCCGCGTAAGCATTAACACCTTTGTAGTCAACGACTTGCTTGCCATCAAGCCACGCCTTGACGCAACCGGTTTCATTGGTCGTGAAGCGGGTTTGAAATTTGAAATCGAGCCATTGACCTCGCAGTTCTTCCCTGGTTTCGTAAAGCATTGTCTGGTGCCGACCGATTTGATGGGTGATCTTAAGCACGCCGGAAACGTAGCGGATGGCCAACACCGGGCTGTCATCCGAACAATTGTCGTTGCCGCCGCAAAACTGTTTCCACTGCGCGATGACCAGCCGCGTCGGCACGATGGGAAAGTTTGTCGGCATGAACATGCTGAAGGAATACTCGTAAGCTGCATTTTCCTTCGAAGTCAGCTTGGTGGCCTCCAGCAACTCGTCCCGCTCGCTGTCCTTGCTGCCTTTAATACCGGCTTCAAAGGTGTCGCGGCTCCGAAGGACGATTTGGGCAGCTCCGTGACCGACACGAACAATGTTCGTTTGCATCGTTACCGCGTCCGGCTCGAATCTGTCGGTGCTCCAAACTTTGCTCAATTCGGGCGTTTCAAACCCGTCGTAAACATTTATGACCGGCGCGGATGCCCTGGTTGTCTGGGCTTGGGCAACTGCGGCGGCTGACAGCGAGAAGCCGACCACCAGTCTGAAAATGAAATTCAACTTTGGCATATCCGGTTCAATGATTCATTTGCCCTGGTTGAACGCGGCGACGACGTCGTGAATCGCGCGGGTGTGTTCGGGGGTGCTGCCACAACAGGAACCGATGATGTTGGCGCCCGCGGCCAACGCTCCTGCCACGCCGCCAGCCATGTCGGCCGGCGATTGTTTGTAAACCGGCCGTCCTTTTTCCAGCACCGGCAGGCCGGCATTGGGCTGCACCATGACCGGCAACTGGCAGTGTTGCCGGTAGATTTCTGCAACTTTCGCCGCGCCGGGCATGTCCATGCCTGTGCCGCAGTTCAAGGCCACAATATTCGCGCCCCGTTCCTCGATAAACTCGGCGGCCTGCGCAGGCTGAACGCCCATCATCGTCACATAAAATGTCTGGTCCTGGGACAAATCGTAAGCCAGCGAAGCAATGATGCACGGAGCTTTGGCGGCTTTGGCGGCGTCAATCGCGATGCCGAGTTCATCCAGCGACGTTTGGGTCTCGATGATAATCGCATCCACACCGGCTTCGACCAGCGCGCGGGCCTGTTCTTCGTAAGCGGCCCGGGCCTCGTCCTGCGAAAGGTCGCCGTACGGTTCCAGAATTGCGCCGAGCGGGCCGAGATCGCCCAGCACAAAACCGTCGCGTCCGCCAAACGCTTCCCGTGCAATGCGTGCTCCCGCCTGATTGATGGCGCGGAGGTCATCGGCGTGGTTATGTCGCTTGAGCATGATCCGGCTGCCGCCAAAGGTGTTGGTGATGAGGCAATTGGTGCCTGCCGCCACGTAGCGTTGCTGAATGGCCAGCACGCGGTCGGGATGCGCGAGGTTCCAATACTCGCCACAGGCGCCGCTTTCGAGGCCCGCCAGCATCAGTTGAGTGCCCATCGCGCCGTCGCAGACCAGGCGGCGTTCGCGCAGGCTTTCTTGAATGGTTTTCTTCATCGTTAGCGCACGGTTCCGGGTTGTGTAAGGGCGTATGGTTAAGACAGCCGATGATTATGTTCAAGACCCGAATTTAGTGCTAGAGTATGGCGAACGACGCCATTTATCCTGTTGCACCGCATACGAAAACTTAAGCCAGCCGGATGAGCGTCGAACTCCATTTCAATAATCAGCGGCAAGATGTCGCGCCGGGTTCTTCGTTGTTCGATTATGCCGAATCGCTGGGCATCAAAGTGCCGACTTCCTGCCGCAAGCAGGGCAAATGCAAGGAATGCGTGGTCGAAGTCATCGAAGGCATGGATTGCCTTTCGGCCCGGGTCCCGGCGGAGAATCACCTGAAAGGCAACTTCCGGTTGTCCTGCTCGTGCCGCATCGTCCAGGATTCCGGCGTCGTCCGCTGCCATACGATGCGGCGCGGTGAAATGCACATTGAACGCGATGCGCTGCATCTCCCGGGCGGCAATCAAAAATTAAAGCTCGAACCGGCGGTGACCCGCGACGGCGACCGGATTTTGTTGGACGGCGAAGAAATCGTGCGCTCGACCGCGCCGATTCACGGTCTGGCGATGGATTTGGGCACCACCACCGTCGTGCTCCGGTTGCTGAATCTTGAGACCGGTGAGATTATTGCCGATGCGGCTTTTGAAAATCCGCAGCGGTTCGGCGGTTCCGACGTGATGTCGCGGATTCATTACGACACGGAAGAAGGCGGCCATTTGCTGCAACGGACGCTGGCCGGGTATCTCACGCGGGCCATCGAGGAATTTCCGGTGGACCCGAAAACGATTTACGAAATGGTCGTGGCGGGAAACTCGACCATGCGCGACCTGTTCTTTCGCCTGAACGTTTATTCCATCGGGCAAAGTCCCTACCGTTCCATCACCGAACTGGAAATGGCCGAAGGCAAACGGACGACGACCAGCCTGACCGAACCGGCGAAAAAATTGTTGCTCCCGCTACATCCCCGGGCGCGAGTTTACGGTCTGCCGATTATCAGCGGCCACGTCGGCGCCGATGCTGCCGCCTGTATGCTGGCCGTGGATTTGGCGAACGAAGAGCGGATGATTGCCATCATGGATATCGGCACCAACACGGAATTGATCCTCGGAAATAAAAACAAGATTTTTGCCGCGTCCTGTCCCGCCGGCCCCGCATTTGAAGGCGGCAAAATTTCCTGCGGCATGCCGGGCCTGCCGGGCGCGATCGAAAAAGTGAAGCTCAACGCAGACGGCACGTTCTCAACGCAAGACATTGGCGGCGGACCGCCGGAAGGCATTTGCGGTTCCGGTTTGATAGATCTGTTGAGCGAATTGTTGAAGCACAACCGCATCAACGCCCTGGGCCGCTTTGAAGACGGCGAGGACCGCGTCATCGTGGACGCGCGTGGCGATCAACCGGTGTATTTCACCGAAAGCGATATCAACGAGCTGGCCCAGGCCAAAGGCGCCAATGTCGCCGGCTTGCACGTTGTCTTCCAGCAATACGGCATCCGGTTTGACGACCTGGACATTTTCTATCTGGCCGGCGGTTTCGGCCGGCACCTGAATGTGGCGTCCGCCAAACGCATCGGGCTGATTCCGAATCTGGCCGATGCGAAAATCCTGCAAGTGGGCAACGCCTCGATCGAAGGCGCCTGCCTGGCGCTGTTGTCGCGCACGAAACGCCAGGAATTGCAGGAACTCGTCAAACGCGTGACTCATTGCCGTCTGGAAGCGCATCCGCACTTTTTCGATTACTTCGTCGAAGGTTGCCAATTCAATCCGGTCGCGTCGCCGCGCGCGCTGCCATCGGTTTCCTGACATGCTCGAATTGATTGAGACAAATCCGGAGGTCAACGTTCAGGAGCCTGAGTATCAACGGCTGCTCGGGCTTCCCAGAAATTATTCGATGCAAGGGCGTTTGCGCGAGCTGGCGGACGGCGCGCGGCAATGGTATGTGGGGAATGGCCGACCGTGGTTTTATGCGCGGCTAATCCCGGCGCTGGACCTGGCAAACGGAAAATTGCGAGTCGGCGGAACGGAATTTTCCTCCAAACGGCTCCACGATCGTTTCGCCGAGGCGCAGGCGGAAAGTGCGGTGCTCGTTGCCGTGAGCGCGGGCAGGGAATGCGAGGAACACGCGCAACAGCTCTGGCGCGAGTCGAAACCGGACGAATATTTTTTCCTGGAAATATTTGGCTCAGCCGTTGTCGAGCAGCTGGTCACCGTTGCCAGCGGCCACATTTGCGGTTGGGCGGACCAGAACGGCACGGCGGTCCTGCCGCAGTACAGCCCGGGTTATTCGGGTTGGGACATCGCGGATCAACCGAAACTGTGGAATTTGATCCGGCAAGACGGCGTGCCGCATTTGGAAGGGAGCCTCGACGTTCTGGAAACTGGAATGCTCCGGCCCAAAAAATCGCAATTGGTTGTGTTTGGCATCACGCGCCATCTGGAAAAGGCACGGAGCCTGGCCCGGCTGATTCCCTGCGAAAACTGTTCGTTGCCCAAATGCCGGTATCGCCGCAAGCCTTACCGGTATGCGCCGCCGCAAACCGAGGATGTGCGCTCCTTGCTCTCCAACGCATTGAAGAAATTCGAAGCGTGAGATGACTTTTCCTGCTGAATCTTGACGCTGAATAAAATCAATCCGTGCTTGCTGCACGCGTTCAAATCGTCAACAACTTCAAAAAAACGAAATGAATGGTCGAGATGTGAAGCTCTGGCTGCTGTTTTGGGCTACTGCAATCGTGGGTCTCGGATTGGCTGTCCTAACGGCTCATTTGCTTTCAAATTAGGACACTACCTGGAAAACTGGCGAATAGACAAACGGGAATGGTTTTGAAATGATGCGGCGCTTTTATGCTGAAACTTTGCGATATCAACGCAGCGGCCAAGGAAAAACTTCCGCCGACCTTTACCGACAAATCAGGCATCGGTGTGCACTACACCGGCGCGTTCATCAAACCGATGAATACCAAACTGCCGGACGGCACGCGCGTGGGCTGCAAACGCAAAGGATTGAAATTAACGCTCACCGTCGGCACGAAAAAAGGCGAAGGCCTGATGCGCCGTCTGACCGTCAGCAAAGACCCCGAGGTGATGTTGAATGCCGCGCTCCAGGAGGCGGCGAAAGCCGCCGGCGTGGAATTGAAAATCGCAGAGACGGAAATCTTCATCGCTGTGTAATAGCAAGGCTTTGTAAAAACCTTCCAAGGACCGAAGATCCGGTCTCCCTCTCCGCCGCGAAGCAGGGGAGAGGGTCGGGGAGAGGTAGAGTTTTTGATGAGCTGCCCCTCTCTCCCTGCTCGTTCCTCGCGGAGCGAGAGGGAACGCAGCGCCAAATGAATAACGATCGTAACGCGAAACATCGATTCCAGATGCCATTGTCAGACCACTCCGACCGTGTTGCGGAGTACGCCAATCCCGGTAATTTCAATCTCGATCGTATCCCGTTCTCGCAAGGTAAATGTGTCCGGCGGAACAATGCCCGTGCCGGTCAACAGCACGGCGCCGTGCGGGAAAACCTGGCTGCGAAAAAGATAACCGGCCAGTGCCTCGAAACGACGTTTGATTTGGCCGACGGAAGTTTCCCCGGTAAAAACCGATTTTCCGGCGCGCTGAATACGCAACCGGATTTTCCATTCGCGCGCCGCCGCCTCGTTCTCACCCAGCCGGATCCACGGACCGAGCGCGCAGGAACCGGCGTAAATTTTTGCCTGCGGCAGGTAGAGCAGGTTTTCTCCCTCGATGTCGCGGGAACTCATGTCGTTGCCAATCGTGTAGCCGACAATCTTCCCGTGCGAGTTCAGCACCAGCGCCAGTTCCGGCTCCGGCACGTTCCATTTCGCATCCCGCCGGATGCCGACCGGTTCGTTGGTGGCAACGACTTTTTCCGCCAGCGATTTGAAGAAAAGCTCAGGCCGCTCGGCCGCATAAACTCGATCGTAGGCGTTGGCGCTGAAATCCGATTCCTCCATGCGCGCCGTTTTGCTCGGCAGATAAGTAACGCCTGCCGCCCAAACCTCCTGCCGTTCCACCGGCGGTAGAAGTTTTACCTCCGACAACGCCTTCCGCGGCAGATTTTTCTTTGCGAATTTCTTCAGTTCCTCCGAGGGGTTTTCGCATTCCAGCAGCGGGAATATTTCTTCGATGCCGGCCACGGTCAAATCCATCACCACGCCCTCATCGGTGGCAATCCCGATATGAATTCCGTCGGATTTATCTTTGAATCGACAAAGTTTCATCGTGCGTCCTGGCAAAGGGCCAATGCCGGGCTCCATCAAAAGGAATGGGAAACCGGCCGTTTGCTGAAGCGGGCGAAATATTCCAAAATCTGGTCCCGCCACTTCGCCGAATCGGCAACCTGGGTAGCCAGACGGTCGGCGACTTCCTTGTGCCGACGCGCATCTATTTTACCGGCGAGCGATTGCCACGTTGTTTGCATCGCGGCCGCCTGTTGTGCTCCCTCGTAATACCTCGCGCAAAGTTCGTCCCACAGCGTCCTGCCCGACTTCACCCGGTAATCCCAGGCGCAGCGATGAAACCAGAGGAGAAGTTTCTCGGGGCAGCGCGCGATGTCATCGAACAGGTCGCAAGCCGGCGCGAAGTATTGCTCCACCGCGCGGTCGCCGTGTTTAGTGCGATCGAAGCCGATGCCCTCTGCCGAAGCCCGATGATAATACGTTGCTGTCCAATCGGATTCCGACGCCCGATCGTTCCACGGCATCGGCGCATAATGATCGCCGCCAATCAGGTGGTGCAAGCCCAGGGGCATGGTGTAGTTCACAAAGGTCTCGCGCGAGGACATCATCATCCCGCGGATAATCCTCGCGGTTTTATCGTCGTTGGTGAAGGTCATCCGCGTCCATTCGTCGGCGATTTTTTCGGCGGACAACTCCGGGTTCCACGCGAGCCGGCCGAAGGCGTACCAGTTTGATTGCGAGAAATGATGCCCGCACCAGTTGGTGTCCAATCCGGGATTCGTCACGGAAACCATGCCCGTGATGCGGCTCGGCTGCACCCGCCCGGCGAGCGCCTTGGCAACGGTTGAGCCGCTGCCCTTCGCATGTGTGTCCGAGTCAAGAAACTCCTGCCACATCGTGCCGAGGTAAACGAGATGTTTCGCCTGACCGAGATACTCCTGCGTGGCCTGAATTTCGGCGATGACGGGAGTCTGCTTCATCGCGCCGAACAGGGGATGAAACGGCTCGCGCGGCTGAAAATCGAGCGGGCCGTTCTTCACCTGAATCGCAACATTCGGGCGGAACTGTCCGTCCAGACGTGTGAACTCGAGGTAGGCGCGCTTGACCCGGTCCGGATCAACGTCCTCGTCATAGACGAACGCGCGCCAGATGACATTGCCCCGGTGCGGGGCGAGCGCGTCGGCCAGGACGTTTGCGCCCTCGGCGTGAGTGCGACCATACGTTTTGGGGCCGGGTTGCCCTTCCGAGTTTGCCTTGACCAGAAAGCCGCCGAAATCGGGGATGAGGCCGTAAATCTCGTCAGCCTTGGCCTTCCACCAATCGGCCACGCCCTTGTCCAGCGGATCGGCGGTGGTCAACCCGCCCAATCGCACCGGCGCGGCGAAGTTGGCGGACAAATACATGCGCACGCCGTATGGCCGCCACACGTCCGCGAGCGCCGCGACTTTACCGAGATATTCGGGCGACAGAATGCGCGGGTTGGCGTTGACATTGTTGATGGCGGCGCCGTTGATGCCGATGGAAGCACAGGCGCGCGCGTAATCGGCACAGCGCGGACTGAGTTTTCCCGGCAACTCGTCCCACTGCCATATTGAGTGCCCGGCATAACCGCGCTCAATCGTGCCGTCGAGATTGTCCCAGTGGTTCATCAACCGGAGCTGCAGCGCCGGCCGCTCGGTGAGGTCGAGCCGGTTAATCGGCTGGCCGGTTTGCATCAGACGCAGGAAATGAAACGCGCCATACAATGTCCCGATTTCATTTTTGGCAGCGACCACCGTCACCGGCTCATGCCCAATGCGCGCCGAGCGGATGATGAAGCCTTCGTTACCAACGTTGTTCAACTCGGCCGTCCAATTCAAATCGCGGACCAGCGGCGAATTTTCCGGTGTGCCAACAATGACCGTGCCAACCTGCAACCCGTTTTCGTCCAATGGAACCGGGCTGCCCAGGATGGTCGCGGTCGCTGACCGCAATTCATCCCGGATAATTCCACACGTCGCAGACGCGCCGTCCACACGAATTTGCCGCACAATTTTGCGGTAGCTTTTGGCATCCTTCCCCGGCGGCGCATATCGCAGCCAGAGTTTGTATCCGTCTTCATCCGGCGGTTGCGCCAGCGGTTCGGCGGCAAAACTATTGGTCGAGTAACCGCCAACGTAAAGGCCGGCAGCTCCGGCCAAACCGGCCGCCACAAATTCTCGTCGGGACATTTTCATACAAAACACGCTTAGCGGCTTTCGGCAGAAAGCCGAGCTCACTTGGTCTTCCAATATTGGCGGCGCTCTGCCGAGCCGCCGCTACGCCGTGGTGTGCCGCGTCACGGTAATTCCTCTGGTCGCTGTCGGCAGCATGAACGCCAGCGCCACGCACGTCAACATTCCCGCACCGAGGACGTTGAAGGCGAGCGCGGTACTGTGATATTCCTTGAGCAACCAGCCGACGATATATGGCCCGGCGAATCCGCCGAGGTTGCCGAAGGCGTTGACGAGGCCCATGACCACGCCCATGACGTTGCGCGGCAGGGTTTCGCCCGGAATCGCCCAGAACGGCGCCATCGCTGCGAACGGGCCGGGAATGGCCAGGCACAACAGCGCGTAGGAAATCCAAAAGTGTCCGCTCAACACCACGCTGAGAATCAGGCTCGCGCCGCTCATGAAATAAACCGCCGCGACATGGCTGCGGCGCTCGTGCGTTTTATCCGAGTGCCACGAATTAAGAACCATCACGATCGCCGTTACCGCGTAAGGGACTGCGAACAAAATTCCATAGTCCAAGGGACTAAAGCCTTTCCCTTTCAGCACAGTCGTAAAGAAAGTCATGCAGCCGTAGGCGGCGCAGTTGTGTAAAAAATACAGCGCGACCATAGCGAACACCGACGGATGCACCAGATGCGTCCACCAGGAAACGTTTTGCTGCGGCAATTCCCGCTCGTCGGCTTCTTTCTTCAGCGTGGTTTCGAGATAGTCTTTTTCTTCCTTGGAAATCCATTTCGCCTCACGCGGATGATCGCGGATGCAGAACCACCAGACTGGCAGGAACAGGAACGGCAGCAACCCTTCGAGAATCAGCATTTGCCGCCAGCCATAGGCGCCCAGCAGCCAGCCGGTGAGCGGCGCGGAGCCGGCAACGGCGAGGGGCTGGCACAACAGCCAGCCGTTGTTGGCGCGGGCGCGCTCGGCGCGCGGAAACCAATTGGCCAACAGCACCAGCGTCGCGGGAAAAACCGCGCTTTCGGCCACACCGAGAAGAAAGCGCATCACCTCAAATTGCCGGAAGCTGTGCGACAACCCGCAGCCGACGGCGCACAATCCCCACGCGACGAGGCACAAGCTGATGAGTTTACGCGCGCTCCACCGCGAAGCGAAATGGCCGCCGGGCATTTGTAACAGGACGTAACCGAGAAAAAAAATGCCCGCCGCCTCGCCTTTCATTTTATCGTCCATCAATAGGTCGTGCAGCATCGAAGAGATTTTCGGATCGAGCGCGAGCGAGACGTTGGTGCGGTCAACATACGAGATGGTGTACATCAACAGTGCGGCGGGAATGATGCGCAGCCAGCGTTGTTGCCTCATAAATGAATGCGTGATTTTCGAGCAAGTCCACCGAAAGTCGAACCTAATTTCAGTTTCCAATTCGTGTGAAAATGATTCAATGGCGGCATGGCCAACGACGATTTGCTTGATTCTTCCGCGCCGGAAATTTTTCAAGTTCAGACCCGTGCCCACGGGCCGGCCGGAAGCCTGCCGCTCACCGAGGAAATGCTGAAAAACAATCCCAGCGGCGATTTGTTCGGCATGACCCAAAACGCCGGCATGGGCTGGAACCCGGCCGACGCCGGGCGCGAACAGTTTTTGATTCTCAGCACACAAGGCGGATTACGCGCACCCGATGGCCGGCCGATCGCCCTCGGCTATCACACCGGACATTGGGAAATCGGGTTGCTGGTTCAGGCGGCGGCGGAGGAATTTCGGCGGTTGCAGGTTATCCCGTTTGCCGGATTCTGTTCCGACCCGTGCGATGGCCGGACTCAAGGAACGACCGGCATGTTCGACAGCCTGCCGTATCGCAACGACGCCGCCATCGTTTTCCGGCGCCTGGCCCGCTCGCTGCCGTTGCGCGCCGGTGTACTCGGCATCGCCACGTGCGACAAAGGATTGCCGGCGATGATGATGGCGGTCGCCGGTTTGCAGGATTTGCCCTGCGTGATTGTGCCAGGGGGAGTCACGCTACCGGCGGAGGCGGCGGAAGATGCCGGCACGGTACAAACGCTGGGCACCCGGTTCGCGCATGGTCTGGTTTCACTATCTGAAGCCGCAGAATTGAGCTGTCGCGCCTGCGGGTCGCCGGGCGGCGGGTGTCAATTTCTCGGCACCGCGGCCACGTCGCAAGTGGTGGGCGAGGCGCTCGGACTTTCGTTGCCGCACTCGGCGCTGGCGCCGTCGGGCCAAGCGGTCTGGCTGGACATGGCCCGGCGTTCGGCCTGGGCATTGCATCAACTGCACGAACGCAAACTCAACATGCGTGCGATTCTCACGCCCTCGAGCATTCAAAATGCAATGGTGCTGCACGCGGCGTTTGGCGGTTCGACCAATCTGTTGCTCCATATCCCCGCCATCGCTCATGCCGCCGGACTAAAGCGTCCGACCGTGGACGATTGGATTTCCGTGAACCGCCGCGTGCCTCGGTTGGTCAGCGTGCTGCCGAACGGCCCGATTCAGCATCCCACCGTCCGCGTGTTTCTGGCAGGCGGCGTACCGGAAGTGATGTTGCATCTGCGCCGATTAAATCTGCTCGACGTGCAGGTGTTGACCGTCACCGGAAGAACCCTGGGCGAAAATCTGGACTGGTGGGAGAAATCCGAACGCCGCCGCCGGTTTCGGGACTTGCTCAGGCAACTCGACGGGGTGGACCCCGATGAGGTGATTTTCCCGCCGGACAAAGCGCGCGCGCGCGGTCTGGGTGCCACGCTCGTTTTCCCGCGCGGCAATCTGACGCCGGAAGGTTCGGTGGTGAAAGCCACGGCGATCGATCCATCCGTGGTGGATGCGGACGGTGTTTATCAATTGGAAGGCCCGGCCCGGGTTTTTGTGAGTGAAAGGGATGCCATGGCCGCCATCAAACGGGGAAGCATCAACGCCGGCGATGTGCTGGTGCTGACCGGCGTCGGGCCGATGGGCACCGGTATGGAAGAAACCTATCAGGTCACCGGCGCGCTAAAACATTTGCCCTTTGGCAAACAGGTCGCCCTGCTGACCGACGCGCGGTTCTCCGGCCTCTCGACCGGCGCCTGCATCGGGCACATCGGACCTGAAGGATTGGCAGGCGGGCCAATTGGCAAGGTTTTGGACGGCGACATCATCAAAATTCACATTGATTGTCGGCGCAATGAGGGAAGTGTTGATTTCGTCGGCGAAGGCCAGCGCCGGTTCAGTCCGGAGGAAGGCCAAAGAATTCTGGCTGGCCGCGCCACGCGAAAGGATTTGTCACCCAATGCCAGCCTGCCGGAAGACACCCGGCTCTGGGCGGCGCTGCAATCGGCCGGCGGTGGCACCTGGGGCGGTTGCGTTTATGATGCGGAGCAAATCATCGCCGCGTTCAAAGCCGGGCAAATGAACTTGGGCGTTCGAGCTTCCGGACGTCTCAAATAATCTTCAAACGACCTTTACCTGCCTTCGCCGGCCAAACTATTCTGCGATCAGGGAAACTTCGCTTCCAATTCCTGTTTGACAGTTTGGGCTACTTCCTCGGCGGTGCCGGCGCGCTCCTGTTCGTCGCTCCATTTCCATTGCGCCAGAAAATCATCCGTGCTGGTCAATCCTTTTGTCTGGGCCAGCGAATCAATCCGGACGGTGAACCGCTGCGGCAGTTCGATTTTGATTTCATTGAAATCGTCCCACGCTTTGATTTGCGACGGCACATCCTGCCAATAAAGAATTTGAAATTTCGACCGGGCGTTCGCCGGGCGCGCGGCTGCCTGTGATCCGGTGCGTTCGGCTTTGACCGATTCGATGGTTTCCAGTTTGGACTTCGCTTTGGGCGCGGCACCCTTGCCGACAAAATACAAAAACAAATCCACCGCGTTCGATGCGTCCGCGCCGTAACCGTCCGCACCGATTTCATCCGCATACACCTGGCTGATGGGCGCGCCGCCGATGGCGAACTTGATGTCGGTCCGTCCGCGCTGCTTGTAACCGTCAATCACCGTTTTCATGTAGGTCATCGTCGTGGTCAGCAACGCGCTCATGCCGATGATGCCTGGTTTGAATTGATCGGTAGCGGCCAGGAATTTATCGATGTTCTGGTCCACGCCAATGTCGTGTACCTCGAAGCCCGCGCCTTCAGCCATCATGCAGACGAGATTTTTTCCGATGTCGTGCAAATCGCCGCGGACGGTGCCCATTAAAAGAATTCCGGCGGGCTGGATGCTGGAATCTTTCGCGGTCAGCAACGGTTTCAACACCGCCATGCCGGCCTTCATGGCGCGCGCGGCGATGAGCACTTCCGGCACGTAAAGAATGTTGTATTTGAAATCCTCGCCCACGACGCTCATCCCGGCGATGAGGCCTTCGCTGAGGATTTCCTGCACCGGCCGGCCTTCCGCCAGCGCGGCTTTGGTCATCTCCTCGACCTCCTTGGCCTTGCCTTCGTAAAGGCACTGGTTCATCAAAGCGTAATCAGGCATGGGAAAAAGGGAGAAACATCCAACTTCGAACATCCAATGCGAGGCGCACGGTGAACCATCATTGAATGTTGGTTGTTCGATGTTGGACGTTCGATGTTTTTCATTTCAAATAGTGACTATATTCAATCACAACATTCGGCAAATCCCTCTCAAGAAATTTTAACGAACGTTCAGTGACAAGTGTGTGTTTCAAAGACATTCTTTTCAGGCCGCGAAGCAAATCTTTCAGATTCGGAACGCCTCTCAACAAATCAATCGTAGCATCTGTAGTATCTGCCCCGTCAAAATCCACTTCAGTGATTACACCATCCTCAATTTCAAAACGGCTTTTGCCGACATAGCTGTGAGTATGCCGACACAAACGACCCAAAATTTGTGCATCTGAAACTGGTGCTGGCGGCGCAGGAATTCGTGGCCCGGAAATGTGGAAGGTGTTGACCTCCCACCAAGTTTCGGTATCGCTCTCAATTCCAAATATGGTCAGCGATGATTCGAATGCCGCACAAGCATCCTGAAGAACTGCAATCCTTGTTTGTTTGTGCTGTTCCGAGGCCAAAATAGATTCCGCCTTGTCTTCAAGCGAAGAAAAAATTTCATGTTGCTCAACGAATTCTGGGATTTTCTTCCAAGGTGATTTCCATTTTTGAGGAAAATCAAAATGGTCCGGGCTGCGTTTGTCTAAATCGTCAACGGTTGCTGGGTAGTGAAACGGTAGCAAAAGACGACATGGAGATGCAGAAATTTCTCCCAAATCGCCAACTCCGACAAGAATTGTTGGCCATTCACCGTGGGAAAGATGTTTGCCTATTCGCTGAATTTCGTTTGCAAGAAAATCGTGAACTTCCTTGACTGATTCAGGTTTGGCCGTTGAAGCGCTCATGCGAGGCACAAAAATTGCCGGATTCATTTTTGATTCACTTCTTCCCGTTAAATTCCGCAAGCGCCCGTTGCATCGCTTCAATGTTCTGCTTCGGCATGCCCGGACTGGTGCCGCCGCCGACGGACAGGATGATGCCTTCGCCGCCGCTCTTTTCGAGCACGTCCAGCGTGGCCTCGCGCACTTCTTCCGGTGTGCCGCGCACGCCGACCTCCAGCGGGTTCACGTTGCCCATCAGGCACATCCGTTTCCCGACGCGCGCCTTCACTTCGGCGATGTCCGTTTGTTTGCCCCAGTTCAATACCTGGAATCCACAGTCCGGCAGGTACTCCAGGCAGGCGTTGATGTCGGCGTCGTTGTGATAAATCTTCACCCATTCTTTCGGGAACGCGTCACAAATGCGTTTCAAATACGGATGCGCGAATTCCTTGTAATGCTCTTCATTTACGAAGCCGACGATGTCGTCCAGGATGAAAATGCCTTCCACGGTATTGCCCATCGCCTTGTGTTGGGCTTTGAGCCAGTCAATGATCAGGCGCGTGCACAGGTCGAGCAGCTTGTGCGCCCATTCCGGCTTTTCCACGAGGTCAATCATGAAATCCGTCGTGCTGCGCACGAAACCCGCCGTGCACATCGGCCCGCGCGACGTGACCAACGGCAGGATTTCCCCCGTGTCCAGGATGCGCTGACGGTGCATCCGCATGCGATGCAGCGTCATGCCCATGAACGCGTCGGCTTCGACTTCGTAATCCGGGAATTTTTCGACGTCCTCGATGTGATAGAGCGTGTGGTATTCGCTGGGCGTGTTGTCCTGCCAGAATTTGATTTTCGCGCCGAGCGCCGACGGTTCGGCGGCCATGCCGTATTCCATCCACCAGGACGGGACAAAGATGATGTCGGGAAATTCCTTGTGAATTTTCAGGTTGGATTGGAACCACAACTCCGGGTCGAGAAAATAATCCATGTGGTTCAAGCCCAGGTAGCCGGGTATCCACGGGCTGTCAATGATCATGGCCATCGGCACCTGGTCCAGTTTTTCGCGCCGTGCGGCCTTTTTGAAAATTTCCCATTGCGCGGGTCTCATATTAGACAATTTTTCCATTCAAATACGTTCCACTTCAAGCCGGAAAACCGGGTTTGGAGTATTATCCATGCAATTTCAGCCTGAGCCGGGATAGTCTATCCTTTTGTGGGGAGGGAACAGTCGTGGTTAGCGCACTGCAGTTTACTCGCGGAGGTTTTCGGAGTCCAAACGCTCCGCGAAATTCGGGGCTGTTCATCAATCGTGACCGTGGCGGAGCTCGGAGATTTCAGTCCCGCGTTTTCACACGTATTCGCTCTGCCGCTCCTTTGCTGCGGTCGGATATTTTCCGCTGGTCCAGGCGACGGGATTTATCTTGCCGAAGGGATGCGCAGCGGTATAGGCATACAGCCATGTCACGGAATTGGCATCTCTCCCTCCTGGTGGCAGCCATCTCAGGTCACTCGCTCGCGGCTCCGGTCGAGCCATTGCTCCTGCATTCACCCACCTTAAGCCAGACCCAAATCGCTTTTGCCTATGGCGGCGAGATTTGGATCGTGGGCCGCGACGGCGGCGATGCGCATCGCCTGGTCACGGGCAGCGACCGGCTCGACGGCCCGGTCTTTTCGCCTGACGGAGCCATGATTGCCTACACCGGCAATTATCACGGGAACAGCGACGTCTATGTGGTGCCCGCGGCGGGCGGCGAACCCCGCCGGCTCACCTATCACCCCGGGTCCGACGTCGCCATCGGCTGGACTCCAGACGGCAAGAATGTCCTCTTTACGTCGCAGCGGGCCAGTTACTCGGATCCCAGACAACTCTTTACCGTGCCGGTCAACGGCGGATTTCCGACGGCCCTCCCACTGCCCATGGGTTCCGCCGGTTCATACTCGCCCGACGGCACGCATCTGGCCTACATGCCGGGTTTTCAATGGCAACCGGACTGGAAGCAATATCACGGCGGCCAGACTACGCCCATCTGGATTGCGGACCTGGCCGATTCGAGCGTTACGAAGATTCCGCGGGACAATTCGAATGACAAAAATCCCATGTGGATCGGCCACACCATCTATTTCCTCTCCGACCGTAACGGGCCGGTGACACTCTTTGCTTATGAAGTGAACACGAAAAAGGTGAAGGAGGTTGTGCGCAACACCGGTTTTGACGTCAAGTCCGCCGGCGCCGGCCCCGACGGCATTGTCTATGAACAATTCGGTTCACTTCACCTGTACGATTTTACCGCCCATGCCGAGCATGAAGTCCACGTGCGGATTGCCGCTGACATGCCGCAAGTGCGCCCGCACTTCGAGAAAATCAAGGCTGACGACATCCGGGACCTTGGTATCTCGCCGACCGGGAAGCGCGCCGTGTTCGAGGCGCACGGAGAGATTCTGACCGTCCCGGCCGAGAAAGGCGACATCCGCAATCTGACCCGCTCACCCGCCGTCGCTGACCGCGACCCGGCCTGGTCGCCGGATGGCAATTCCATTGCCTGGTTCTCGGATGAATCAGGCGAATACGCATTGCATATCCGGGATCAGAATGGATTGGGCGAAGTCCGCAAGATCACCCTCGACCAGCCGCCGTCGTTTTACTACAACCCCACCTGGTCACCCGACAGCAAGAAAATCGCCTATTCCGACGTGCGGCTCAATCTCTGGTACGTTGATCTCACCAACGGCACTCCGATCAAGGTGGAAACGGATTACTACGATGAAGGACCGGCGCCGTTTAATGTTGTCTGGTCGCCCGACAGCCGTTGGCTGGCCTACAATCGCATCCTGCCCAGTCATCTGCATGCGGTGTTCGTCTATTCGCTGGAGACAAATAAATGCACGCAGATCACCGATGGCCGGAGCGATGCGCTCTATCCGGTCTTCGATAATAGCGGCAAGTATCTTTACTTCGTTGCCAGCACCGATTTTGGCCTTACGGTCGGCGATGGCGATATGACCGGCCTTTCACGCCCGGTGACTTACAGCGTTTATGCCGCCGTGCTGCGCACGAACCTGCCTTCGCCCGTTGCCCCCGAAAGCGACGACGAAAAGGTGGAGGACAACTCGAAGTCCGGCGCTGATTCTGCAACTTCGACCAACGCCGACAATTCCGGGTTGGTTGCCGACCAGACTTCCGCTTCGACCAACAACGAGGCGGCGGTGTCGACTGACGACGACAAGAAAGGTAAAAAGAAGCCGGAAAAGGAAAAGCCAGCCTCCGTCACGATTGACTTCGAGAACATCGGACAGCGCATCGTCGCCCTCCCGATTCCGGCCCGTAATTACACACGTTTACGGGCGGGAACGAACGGCATCCTTTATCTGTCGGAAGGGCCGGCGGTCGTCAATGCCGGCGAGCCTGAATCCTACAACCTCCACCGCTTTGACCTCGAAAAGCGGAAGACGGAAAAAATTCTGGACGACGTCAAAGCTTTTGCGCTGTCCGCCGACGGCGAGAAGATGCTTTATCGCAAAGGCGATACGTTTTACATCGCCGATTCCGCCAAAGCGCCCGAAGGCGGGAAGGGCGCGTTGAAAATGGACGACATGGAAGTCTATGTTGACCCGCGGGCTGAATGGCGGCAGATGTATCACGAAGTCTGGCGCATCGAACGTGATTTCTTCTACGACCCGCATTTTCACGGGTTGAAACTGGCGGAAGCCGAACGCGTTTACGCGCCGTTTCTCGACCGGGTTGCCAGCCGGGATGACCTGAACGATCTGTTCCGTGAGATGACCGGCAATATGGTCGTCGGGCACATGTTCGTCCGCGGTGGCACGGAACCGGAGGTCCGGAAAGTCAACGTGGGGTTGCTGGGCGCCGATTACGAGATTGCAGGTGGCCGTTACCGGTTTAAACGGATTTACAACGGTGAAAATTGGAACCCAGACCTGCAGGCGCCGCTCACCCAGCCGGGCGTCAATGTCGTGGAAGGCGAGTATCTCCTGGCTGTGGACGGGCGCGAACTCACCGCCGCCAACAACCTGTACAGCTTCTTCCAGGAAACGGCGGGCAAACAAACCGTGCTCGAAGTCGGCACCAACACGGACCGTTCCGGGTCGCGCGAGGTGACCGTGGTGCCCGTGGACAGTGAGTTTGCGTTGCGGAATCTGGCATGGATTGAAGAAAACCGGCGCAAAGTGGACGCGCTGACCGGCGGGCGGGTGGCTTATGTGTATCTGCCCGACACGATGTACGGTGGTTACAAGAACTTCAATCGTTATTTCTTTTCACAGACCGACAAACAGGCCGCCATTATTGATGAACGCTTCAATCATGGCGGTTACCTGGCAGATTACATCGTGGACTACCTCCGCCGCCCCATTCTGAACCGGGTCGCGACGCGGGAAGGCCACGACGTATCCGAACCCCTCGGCATTTACGGGCCCAAGGTGATGCTCATCAATGAGTTTGCCGGCTCCGGCGGCGACGCGTTGCCGTGGTACTTCCGCAAGTTGAATATCGGTCCGCTCGTTGGCACGACAACCTGGGGCGGTCTGGTCGGCATAGGTGGATATCCTGATTTGATGGATGGCGGCACAGTCATGGCGCCGCGTTGGGCCATATACGGTCTCGAAGGAAAGTGGGAAGTTGAGAACCACGGCATTCCGCCGGACTACGAAGTTGGCATGAACCCCAAACTGGTACGGGAAGGGCATGATCCGCAGCTCGAAGAGGCAGTCAACGTGATTCTGGAACTTCTCAAGAAAAATCCGCCAAAGGAATATCCCCGTCCGCCCTATCCGGACTATCATCAGAAGCTGCCGCTGCCGTGAGTTCGTTTGGAGGAATCGCCGCGGCGCCGGCGTGCGTCTTTGGTCGGATTGGCTGAGGAGCGATGTCCGCCGGGTCGTGGCTTGAACAGGAGGAAGCGGGGCCAGGTCTGCTTTTTCCGTAAATTCGATTGAGCCAAACTGATACAGGTGTGGTATGATGCAGTTGAACCCGGAAGACGCCACGCGCTGGTGGCGCGGTCGCGTGGCAATTGGAAGGAGGCCATATGATGAAAGCAAGAATGGCGAAAGAAGCAATCATACGGATTCGCAACCGGATGGGTGTGCTGGCGCAGGTTACCAGGACCATTGCCGACAAGGGCATCAATGTCGAGGCCGTGATTGGCACCGTGGAAGGCGGCGACGCGGTCATCCGACTGGTGACGGGCGACCATCAACGGACGCTTGACGTGCTGCGCGAGCTGCGACCGGACGTGCAGGAATCGAAAGTGGTGCTGGCCGAGGTGGAGCACAGGCCGGGCCTGTTGCGGAGCATTACGGAAAAACTGGCCCAGGAAAACATTGATCTGTATTACCTCTACGGCACCGCGACGGATGCAGACACGTGCTTGATCGTTTTTGCGTCCGCGAACAACGACCGGGCGGTGATGGCGCTGAACGATTGAATCGCTGCCGGTAGTAGCCGACGCAAGGAAGCGGAACATATTGAATGTTTCCGCGTTTCTCCGCCTCGTTACCTCGGCGGCTACAACACAATGTTACCTCGGCTCTTCCAGCCCCGTACCCGAGACGTTGGTTTGCGTAAGGAACGGTCCGTTGTAGCCGGTCACGTGGATATCGCGGAGCACGGCGTTGGTCAGGTTGGCCAGCGTGATGGCCTTTTTGCACGTACCGCTGATGTCCGCCAGCGAAAATCCGTTGATGGGTTTCACCGGCGAAATCGCGGCGGCGTCCACCAGCGTGCCGCAGTCCAGCTTGACTTTGCTGAAGCTGAAATTTTTCGCCAAGGGAATTCCCTCGTCCCCCGGCACCGGTTCAGGATCTTTGATGCCGCTGCTGATGAGGTTGACGCGCAGGAAACCGCCCGGCGCCGTGTTGACTTCCAAATCGCGCGCCGAAATGTCTTCGATGAATGCGCCACGGCCGATGTTACTTTTGATGTAAATGGCGAAGGTCCGCGCCTGCACGAATTTGCAATGCTCAATTTGCACGTCCCGGACGCCGCCGGAAGTTTCACTCCCGATGCCGATGTCGGCAAAAATGCTGTCCGCGAGCGTGCAATTGGTAATCACCACGTCCTCGGTCGGTTTGGCGAGGCGGTAGCCTTCCATGCCCCGGCCGGATTTGATGGCAATGCAGTCGTCGCCGGTGGCAATGTCGCAGCCTTCAATGCGGACGCGCCGGCACGAATCCACGTCAATGCCGTCGCCGTTGCCGCCAGTGCTGCGGATGATGAGATTTTTGGCGACGACATTTTCGCAATAAGTCGGATGGATTGACCACATGCTGTGATGTTCGGTGGAAAAACCTTCAAACTGAACGTTGGTGCAATTGATCGGCTCGATGATGACCGGTCGCCGCGGCATCTGTCGTCCGCCCAGCGCCGGATTGCCGGAAATTTTTCCCGGCCCGACAATTCCGATGTCATTTGCCCCCTGTGCCGCAATGAGCGCACGATGCCCGTCAATCCATTTCCCTTCCCAGCGGACTTTCATCAGCGGGTAATCATCCAGGTCCGGACTGCCGAGCAGGTGTGCGTCCGGTTCCAGCTGCAAAGTCGTGTGGGATTTTAATTCGATACTGCCGATGAGATAATTTCCGGCGGGCACAATGACTTCGCCGCCGCCATCCGCCGCGCGAGCATCGATCGCTTTTTGGAAGGCGACGGTGTCCTTGTTCGTCCCATCGCCGGTGGCGCCGTAAGCACGAACGTTGAACACGGCGGGCGACAGGCTGGCGCATCCGGCCTGCGCCAGCAGGGCGAGACAAATTGCTACGAGAAAAATCCATTTCATGGTGTAACCGTCCTGTTCGTTTTGGTTGTGTCGGGCGCTTGCGAAGCCATTTCGGGAGGGAATTGGTCAAACCGCCGCTCCACTTTCATGCCGCGCAGATTTTTGTCGGCGAAGTCCATCAGCGCCGTCCAATCCTCCGGCGTGAACGCGTGGCCGTGATGCGAATAATGCACGCCGAGCCGGTCCTCTGCGCCGAACAACGCATACGCCGGCTTCGCGCCTGCCAATGAGTGCTTCACCGCATCGGGCAGGGAGATCGTGTCGCTGTCGCCTTCCAGCGCGATGAACGGACGCGGCGCGCATAATGCCAGGAACCAGTGTTCGTCGAACGGCAACTTCTCGCGCTGTCCCCGGAATTCATGCAGATGCGGCGAAAACCAGTTCGGATATTTCTTCATCATGATGTCCAGCGTCTCGCTGTGATTCGGGCCGGCGAAACGATACGCGCCGATGCCGCCGCCGCCTGTCACCACAGGCGCGCCCATCAGCCGCTCGTCGAACGCCGCGGCGATCATTGCGGATTTTCCATTGCGCGACGCGCCGGTGACGATGAGTTTGTGGCTGTCCATCGCCGGATCGGTTTCCAGATAATCGGCGACGCGCGACACGCCCCACGCCCACGCGGCGAGAATTCCCCAATCATAGCCGGGATACGCCGGGAAGAACCGCGTGTTGCGAAACGCCCAACTGCCATCGGGATTGCGCAACGTGGTGTCCTCCGCACAATCGTTCGGGTTGAACATCACCAGGGCATAGCCGCGGCGGAAAACTTCTGCGTTGCGTTGCGCGACGGATTCCGCCGTGACCGGCCCGAAAACAAATCCGCCGCGACTGCCGCGGGCAACGGGCACGTTCGTCGTCGCCGTTTCCTGGCCGGGCACAACCGGAGCCGGATGGGTAGCATTCGCAATTGAATTGGTGTCTGGCACCGGCCCGACGAGCAGGAGAACATCCTGCCCGCGGCCCTGGTTGGGGCCTTGCGGCAGGCGCGGCAAGGGCGTCGCGCCGGGCGGGGTGCCGCTTTGCGAAATGATGGCCGGGAACGGGCCTTTCTGGTCAGTCGGGGTGAAGATGCCGATGTTCAATTCCAGATTCCGTTCCGGCCCGAACGTCAGATGCACGAGCCGGTAATTTACTTTCCCGTCGAGCGCGGACTCCGATTTGATTTCCTGCCCCTTCACGTTTTCAGGCGGCGGCGGCATCTGGCCGACCGCGTAATATTCGAGGATGCGTTTCATTTCCTCGCGGCGCTTCGGCCATTGCTTCGGCGTCGTGATCTTCGTGCCGTCGTTCATCGTCAGCACGTCCGGCATTTCCTTGCGCAGCGGCAATTCATTAACGCCCGGCAACGGCGGCATCGCCGTCTTGATTGGCGGAATGGGAATCTCCTTCGGGTCAGACCCGCTGACGGCATTGGCGGATTGCGCCCGCGCGGAAACGACCGTCATCAGCACGGCAAAGGACAAAACAATTGTGCGCCAAAATCTCATGCGATTTGATGGTCGCGACGGAGGCGCAGAGTCGCGGCTGAGAAGATCAAAGTAAAGTGAATTTGAGGTATCAGGCGGATTTGCGCCACTTGTCTTCCGCCAGGATGGCCCAACACCCATGGTCTTCCGTCATGGCCTTCGGCAATCGCGATTCGTCATTTCTGGCAAGGGCAAATGGAAGGCAAAGAAAATTTCAATCCGCGAATATTGCGAATGGCCGCAAATACTGCGCCCGGGATAAGAATTTTTCTGAAACTTTTTTTCGGCTGCCGGGTGTTTCTATCACCGGGCGCAGTAGACGCCCGGATAGAAAGACACGAACTATGAAACATCTTTTGAATATTCTGTTGGTCGGACTGTTTGCGGTGGCGTTGGCGCAGTCGTACCGCGCCTACATGGAACTGAAATACAATTACGAAACATTGGTATGGCAAGAGAAGGGCCAAACCGATCAGTTCGGCAAGATCCTCGCGACGAGTGTCCAACGGACGCACTTGGACGGGCAGAAAATCGCCGCGTTGGAGGCGCAAATCAGGACCTTGACCGGCGAGAACGGCCGGGCCAATTGACGTCCAGCTGGCGGCCCTCACTGACCAACCGCAACATGAATCGTATGACAAACCCGGGGCGATGGCGGGATGCTGCAAGGGAAACAGGCATTGGCGAAGCATCCGTTGCTGAGGGCCGCACCGGAACATTTTTGAAACTTATTACCGCCTGCCGGGTGTTTTAATCAGCGGGAGTTGCTGGCTCCCGCGGAGACCGAATAAACCAACAACTGATAAGCTTATGAACACAATGATCCGTTACCCCCTGGCCGCCGCCGTCCTTGCTGTCGGCGTCGGCTTCAACGTTCTCGCCGGTCCGCTTCCGGGCCAGGTGGATTTTGGCAAATTCACGCCGCCCGGTGATGGCGGCCAATTCGTGGAAGTCCAGGTTAACAGCAACCTGCTGTCGCTCGCGGCCCAGGTGGTCGAGAAGCAGCAACCCGATGCGGCCAAACTCTTGCGCAGCGTGCAACTCGTTCACGTGAATGTCGTCGGGCTCACCGACGGGAACCGCGCTGAGCTGGAGAAACGGGTCCGGCAAATCCGCCATGACCTCGACGCTCAAGGCTGGGATCACAACGTCTCGGTGCAGGGGAAGGATGGCCAGGACGTGGGCATTTACACCAAAACCCGCGGCGGCGAGGCGTTGGCAGGGCTTGCCATCACAGTAATCCAGCCGAGGGAGCAAGTCGTGCTGATCAATATCGTCGGCGATATCCGCCCCGAGCAGGTTGCGGCCCTGGGCGACAAGCTGGACATTAAACCGCTCAAAGACGTTGGCGCGGCCTTGAAAGATGCGTCTCCAAAAGAAAAAGCACCGAAGGAAAGCGCTCCGGAGAATTAGCCGGTGAGGTTACGGGTTGCGCCGGCTCGCAACGAGTCGGCGCTCCCATCCAAAACATCAACTCGTAACGTGCATGAATCCGTCTCCCGTCCCGCCCGTTAGGCGTCTGCCAGCCCGGCGCCTCTGGCTCTGGGCCTTGCTCCTCACGCCTGTGCTGTTGCTCGTCGTCCTCGGTGTGGGCGTGGCCAGTTGTTTCCACCTGGGTTCCGACGCGTGGGCCTTGCGCGACGGATTGATGAAGTCCGGCAGCGTTGAGTGGCGCCAAAAAATTGCGTTGAATGCGAACTATCTGACGGTGGGTACCGTCCGCGCCGGACTGTCGTTCGTCAAGCTGGACCCCGGGGCGCGCGCTGCGCTGCAATCCGTCCGGAGTGCCGGGGTGGGTGTTTATCAATTGCCATCAGGAACACCGCAGCCGGATCGCGCGACCATGCTCGACGCCGCCGACTCCGCGATGACCGGCTGCGGTTGGGAACGCGTGGTCGGGGTGATGGACGGCAAGGATTTGGTCGCGATCTATGTGCCGGGGAAAAATGTTTCCGTGCATAGCCTGAAATGCTGCGTGATGGTGTTTAACGGCAAGGAAATGGTGCTGGTATCCGCGCGCGGCAATCCGGAACCGCTCGTCACTTACGCGCTCAAGCAACCCGGTTTTCGCGATCAAGCCAGGTGGCTGGCGCAACGTTGAACTGGACGATAGAATTTCATTGGGGCTTAGCCCGAATATTTCACACTGGCTGCGCGAAAACCGCGCCAACCCCTGACGTAGTGCAGACTGATAGTCTGCCGTTTCGCCGACTGGCAGTCGGCAGGCTGTTCGACCCCGGTGGTCGCGGATTACCAATCCGCGATACAGCAGACTGCCAGTCTGCGCTACGGTGCCACTCGGTGTGAAATATCCGGGTTAGAGCGCCGCAGGTGCGACATAGTTGTAGAACATTGCGCACAAAAATAACGAAGCTCCGTCAGGAGCGGCATATTCTGATGATTTCGCTCCCGACGGAGCTTGAATATTTTTTCGATTGGATTCTACAAAGATACCGCGCCTGCGGCGCTGGAGATTCAGTCGTGCGCTCACCATTTCAGATTTTCCGCGAGGATGGCCCAGCGCTCATGATCCCGCCAGCGCCCGTTCACTTTCAGATAACGGCGGGAAAAACCTTCCCGCACAAAGCCGCAACTCCGTGCCAACCGGATGGAAGCCCGGTTCTCCGGCTGGATGTTGGCTTCCAAACGATGGAGCCGGAGTTTTTGAAAGGCGTGTTTAAGGACGAGCTGCATTCCCTCGCGCATCAGTCCTTTCCCGGCATGGGGGGCAAAAGCGTAATAGCCAACGTAGGCCCCTTGCAACGGCCCGCGAATGATATTGCCCAGGTTGACGACCCCGACGATTTCGGCGGAGTGCCGGAGCAGAACCAGAAATCCGCGGTGCGAATCCGAAGTCGTGTGTCGCACATAAGCCTCGAACTTCTTGCGCGTGTTTGGTGGGGAAACCCACGGACGATGAAGCTTGCGGCTGCGCCGGACCGCCGCCTGAAATGCCGCCCAGTCTCGGCGCGTCGGTGGCCTGATGATGACGCGCGTTTTCAAAAATGTTCCGTCGGCGCCGTGATGCCGATTCGGTGGATGAGCGAAGTGGGCATATTAAATAATTCTGACATTATCCTTGCCGGAGACCACCTTTGGAATTGCAAAAAATGGCTTTCGCCATTCATTTCGATACTTGATGGGGAAGTTATCCCGAGCTTCCCCCATACGATATTGTCTAAGCACTAACGGAAATGTCTTGATCGCAAGGGATGCGCAATATCGAGCAACATCACCGAATTCACCAAGGCTTCGGATTGGTTCAAATAGTATTTCAGTTCCTTGATGTGTGATCATCTCCATTTGCGTCATCGCATGCATCACTCCCGACGCGTGCGAATAGAAAATGTCGTATTCACCTTCGAGCGACAAACTAACGCACAGCTCTCGGAAATTGCTTGGCCCTCCAAACAGAGAATACCATTGAGAATCGAAATTACTCCGCTTACCTTTTTTGCCAGCCCGTAGCCTTTCAAATTCATCGTTTACTTCTTTGAAATCAGCTGAATCCAAAATATCCAAGAGATCCTTCTCTTTCCTACTCGCTGAGTCTTGTCGTTGTTTAAGGTTCTCAAAATAGGCTTTCCCAATTTCAGTCTTGTACGCAGGCTTAATCCGATCATTTTCTCTTGTTCCGGGGATCGCGACCCTAGTCCAATCAAGTTCCTTTCGCCAATGCCACACAAAATATTGCCTAGCTCTCCGCTCAGAATCTGCTTTCAAAATCCACTCGATGTATACGCAAGATTCGAACATCGATCGAACTGCCAAATTTGCCGCCAGCACAGCCCCTTGTCTTAATAACACGACACTGGCATCTAGCATTGAAACGAAATGCTTCAATAGAGATGCAATTACAACTGTATCAAGGATGTCCCGCTTGCTTGAGACGTAACAACGCGGAATGAGGTTTGAGCCGTAGTTCGCAAGTTGCTGCAAAAAATCAATTGAATTGGAAAGGGCTCGGTTCTCTTTGATGAACGCTAAGGCCTCGTCACACCCATAAATCTCCTTGTGAGGGTTATCTGGCATGCAATGAGGCTATGCTGATTAACTTTTTTTGCACCTTCGACGCGACTTTCAGCCGCAGGCTCAACGCTATAGCGCCTCTATGGTTGAAATGATAAACGCTCACGGCAAGGCGATGTTTTCGACCTGGAATGAATACGTTTTCAGGGATTCAGGCGTGGCCAGTTGAATCTTCAATTGGGTATCCGGCGGCGGTGGCGATTCAAAACTCGTGCTCTTGAAATCGTCGGTGCTCCAGCTTTGATTGTTCTTCAATTCCTTGCCCTGGCCGTCCGCAAACTTCAGGTCAATGATGCGCTTGTCCGGGTCTTTGATGTAAAGCTGGATGGAATTTTTGGAATCGGACATCATCCCGCCGAACATTCCCTTGAACAATTCGCCGAATGCCGCGCCCAACTTCTGGTCGCTGTTTTGTTGAGATTCCATTTCCTTTTTCTTCGCGACGTAGGCTTCCTTGGTCAGGTACATCAACTGGATATTGTATTTTGCCAGGGCCGGATTTTGGACCGGTTCGGCGGGGTGTTGTAGAATGCCTGTGAGGGTGAGCAGTCCGCCGTTCGCTTCCGTGGGATTGAACAATTCAACCTGGCCTTTGAGCATTTTGATGGCCGTGGCGTTGCGGGATGGGTTGCGCAGTCTTGCTTCGGTCTTCAACGCACCGGTGGATTGGCCAAAATTCATAAAGTGCGAACCCATTTCGTCATCCTTTTTCGGAATGAGATCGCGCCCCGTCGAATCCGTGGCTTCGGTCAGTTGAACGCGGCGCACGCTTTGGGCATCCGCCGCGGCATCGCCGGTAAATTTCAGCTCAACTTTGCATTCAGAACTAAAACCGCCGGTCGAGCGCGTGTCCGTAACGTCGCCGACGCTGACCTGGATTGGCGGCGGAGACTGCTCCTGCGCCGTTGCCGCGATGGGTAACGCCAGAAAAATTGCCAGACAGGTTTGATTGAGTAGTTTGGGTTGCATGATGGCAATCATAACGGCGCGGGAGTGGAGTTCACTCTTTTTTCTTCTCTTCGGATTTCTTTTCCGGCTCGACTTGGAAACCAATCCGCTTTCGGGGCGGTTCCGGCAACGGCGGCGGGTCGAGAATATCCATCACACGCCGGAGCACCTCGACGATGGCGACTTCGTGTTCGTCCAACCGCGAGGTGAGTTTTTTCTCCAGTTTAGCCAGTTGCTTGGCCAGTTCCTTGTTGCTGCCGAGCAGGTCACGCATCTGGACGAACGCCCGGACTATGAACACGCTCATCCGCACCGCCTGCGGGCTGTTGAGCACATTCGCCGCCATGATGGAGCCGTTTTCGGTGAAGGCGTAGGGAAGGTATTTGATATTCATGCCTCGTTTCAAGATCGCAAATTGCGATCTTGAACGGAGCTCAGCTTCGGCTTCTTCTTTGGTGAGCTGGAACAAGAAATCCGGTGGAAAGCGTTCGCGATTTCGTTTGACTGCTTCGTTAAACCGGAATGTCGGCACACCGAAAATCCGGGCCAAATCGGAGTCCAATATCACTTTCTGCCCGCGAATTGTGCGAATCAGCGAACCGATGTTCTCCACGGTTGACGGAACCAATTCGTGCATATCGTTCTGATGCGGCCGCATTTTGCGACCGCATCCGGTTTTGTTATCGCCAATTGCGATATCAAGTTGGCTTATCGAATTTCGTTCAAGATCGCAATTCGCGATCTTAAAGATTCATGTCTCACAACCTGAGGTTCCAATTTTTGAACTTCAAGATTGTTAATCCAAACGCAACGATTTCTCAGTCAGCTTGAAGTCACAAATTGTGACCTCAAGTTGCCGGTTCACTTCTTTCTCCCGCGCAGCCTCGCGGGTATTTTTTGATTTCGCATTTGTTTGACCTTCGATTCCAACGCATCCACGCACGCATTCAGGAAGGTGCGCAAACAACTCGTGGAGCAGAAGTACAACGCGAACTGTCCACCGCGACAATCTTCCGCTATCGGAACGCTGGTGAAGATATCCTTGTTTCTGCCCCTACCGCCATCGTGCGCACCATGCCACACGAAATCCAGGAACCCATCCATCGTTCCGTCGGGGCGACCACTCGTTTTCGTACGGTTCATCAGCAGCGCTCCGCCTGAAAGATTGGCCATGCTGTGGGGCTCAAGAACCTTGCGCCGTCCACACTGCGGGCACCTGGCGACAGTCGGAAAAACTGTTCGCGTACCTTTGAGAACAGGAAATCTCATGCTTTAACTCTTCCGGCTCACCTTCGCCGCCACTTTCAACCTCAACGCGTTCAGCCGGATGAAACCAGTTGCGTCGTCCTGGTTGTAGGCTTTGGTCGGATCGGCTTCCATCGTGGCGATGTGCGGATTGTAGAGGCTGACCGGAGATTTGCGGCCGGCGACCATGATGTTGCCCTTGTAGAGTTTAACACGCACGGTGCCGGTCACATTCTTCTGGCTTTCGGTCACGAACGCCTGCAACGCCAGTCGTTCCGGCGAAAACCAGTAGCCATAGTACACCAGCTCCGCGTACCGCGGAATCAGCGAGTCGCGCAGGTGCATCACTTCCCGGTCCATCGTAAGACTTTCCATCTGCCGATGCGCGAAGTGCAGGATGGCACCGCCGGGTGTTTCGTACACACCCCGAGATTTCATGCCCACGTAGCGGTTCTCCACCATGTCCACCCGCCCGACACCGTGTTTGCCGCCGATTTTATTCAGCGCTTGCATCGCGCCGAGCGGTGACAGTCTTTTGCCGTTCACCGCGACGCAATTGCCTTTCACAAAATCGAGCGTGACGAATTCAGGTTTGTTCGGCGCGTCTTCGGGAAACACCGAAAGCGTGGTGAACGAGCCGCGAAATTTCTTGTCGCTCGCGTCCATCCACGGGTCTTCGAGGATGCCGGCCTCGTAGGAAATGTGCAGAAGGTTCCGGTCCATCGAGAACGGCTTTCGGGCGCTGGCCTGGACGGGTATTTTTCTCCACTGGCAATACGCAATCATCTCCTGCCGTCCGGGAAACTGGCTGCGATACCGCGCGTCACGCCAGGGGGCGATGACCTGCAACTCCGGCGCGAGCGTGGCGGCGGTCAGCTCGAACCGCACCTGATCGTTGCCCTTGCCCGTGGCGCCGTGGGCGATGGCATCGGCCCTTTCCCGGCGGGCGACTTCGATCATGCCCTTGGCGATAAGCGGCCGGGCGATGCTGGTGCCGAGGTAATATTGGCCTTCGTAAACCGCGCCCGCTTGCATCATCGGGTAGATGAAGTCGCGAGCAAATTCCTCCTGCAAATCGCCGATATAGATTTTCGACGCGCCGGTTTTCTTGGCTTTGGCTTCGAGGCCGCGCAATTCCTCCTCCTGCCCGATGTTCGCGCAGAACGCGATCATTTCGGCGTCGTAGGTTTCTTTGAGCCACGAAAGCAGCACCGAGGTATCGAGGCCGCCCGAATAAGCCAATACAATTTTCATGCGCGCATATTAAACCGCCAAGACGCCGAGTGTGCAAAGCGGAAATAAACAATCTCTGCCGAGCGGCCGAAGTCCAGATGACGGCTTTCCCCGGCCCGGTTTTTACCTCAATCCTTGACCCGTCTGCTGTTCTGATGAAACGGGAGTTTTACCAAGTAGAGCCTCAGTTGGCCATCCAGCTGCTCTACGAGGTTTGACTGACCCGCCGCCTGCGCCAAGGTCAGCGCCTTTTGGGCGCTGCGCACGGCGTCGTCGAATCGCCCCACCTCGGCATAGGCGGCGGCAAGCGTGCAGAGAATGCCCGGGTTCTCTCCGCCGGCACTTTGATTCGCCCGTTGGGCCAGATCCACCGCCTGGTGACCGTCGCGCAACGCCGCTTGTGGAGCGGTCGCCAACATCCAAGACAAGTTGTTTTGGACCTCCGGGGAATCGGGATTGATTTGAAGCGCTCTTCGGTAATGAACAATCGCTTCGTCGTCCCTCCCCATCTGGAGTAGTGCATTGCCGATGCTGATTTGGGCGTCGGCGTTCTCCGGATTGATTTGGAGCGATATTTGGAAATGAATGATAGCCTCATCGAGACGACCGCTTGAGAGCAATGCACAGCCGAGATTGTAGTGGGCGTCTGCGTTGCGCGGATCGATTTGCAGCGCTTGCTCGAATTGAACGATCGCGTCATCCACCCGGCCCTTTGAGAACAGTTCACTGCCGAGATTGTCATGGGCTTCCGCGTAGCGCGGATTGATTTGCAGCGCTTCCTGGAAATGAACCATCGCTTCGTCGTCCTTTCCCATACGGTGGAAAAGGTTGCCGAGATTGTAGTGGGCTCGCGCATAGCGCGAATCGATTTGCAGCGCTTCCTGGAAATGAACAAGCGCTTCGTCGTCGCGCCCCATCCGGAGGAGGGCCTCGCCGAGATTATTCTGAGCCAGAACGTTGCCAGAAGTGCAGGCGAGCGTATGAGTCCAGAGCGATTCACTGTTTTGCCAGTGAGAAGTCTGCGTTCGCGCACAGAAAATCATGGCAATCAAGATCATCCCTGAGACGCCCGCCGGCACCGCGCGGTGAAGACGCCAGCGGGCGCACCCATCAGCCGTTGCCCAGATCAGCAACAAATACAGGCCAATTTGCGGAAGGTACGTGAAACGATCGGCGTGCGCCTGCCTGCCCGCGTCAAGCAGACCAATCACCGGCACCAGCATTCCCAGATACCAGAGCCAGCCCGTCAAAAGATAAGGTCGCTTTCGTCTCCCAAGAAAAACACCAAGTGAGATGACCGCCAGCAGTATGAAGGCCGAAATAATGTCCCAAAGCGGCCAGCCATTTGTTGGATAAGGATAAAAGACCGCGAGTTTCAAGGGACAAAGCATCAGCCATATATACGCGACGTAAGAGACCAGAGCGTTGCTCATTCGCATCGGAAACGGATATGCCTCTGAAGACCAGATGTTGTCACTCAGAGCCATGAAGGTCAAAATGCATGCTGCCACGGAGAGCATCAGGAGGGGAATCTTTTCGGCCACCAGGCGCGCGGGGATGGAGAAATTCGTCAGCCACGGAACCGGCTCAACTCCAGAGCCGGGCGACAATGGCGGGAAACGGTTCAGAGGCCAGTAATCCAGCAGCAGCAGGACAAAGGGCAAGGTCACGAGCATCGGCTTGGACATCAGACCAAGCGCAAACAGGAACATCACTGTCAGATAACGAATGAAGGACCGGGGTTTACGAACATACTCGACATACGCCCAAAGCGTCAGCATAAAGAATACTCCGCTCAACACGTCCTTGCGCTCCGTCACCCACGCCACCGATTCCACCCGCAGCGGGTGGACGGCAAACACCGCCGCCACAAAAGCGCTACGCCAGATGGCTCCGGTCATTTTTCGCAGTACCAGAAACAGGAGAATCGCGCCCGCGGTATGGAGCAGGACGTTTGTCAAATGATGTCCACCAGCGTTCAGCCCGAACAACTGGGCATCCACCATGTGCGAAATCGTCGTCAGCGGGACCCAGTCCCACGTGTTCGGGCCGCCGGAATGCAGTGCCGAGACGACGCCCTGAAGCGTCAGGCCAGCGGTGACGTCAGGATTTTCGAATACATATGCATTATCGTCGAGATTGACGAACGCGTAATGAACCGTCTGGCCAAAGACCAACCAGACAATGGCTGCCAGAAAAGCGCAAATCCCGAAAACCAGCCCACGGTTGCCCGAACTGGCCGGACGGTTGACTGACCCCAACGTGGAAGAACTTGCGGCAAAAATCGGATCGACCGGCGGCGAAACAAGATTAGGCTTGCCCCAAGACACTGCGGTTCTTCGCGTCCTCTTTTTTTTGCCCGGTTCTGGCATCCTCTGCCTTTCCAACGCAATAAATGTCTTGCCCGATAAATTTTCAACCCCTGTTCACGAGTAGCACCAAGGTGTCGAGGCCGCCGGAATAGGCCAATGCAATTTTCATCGGCGTAATTAAACCGCGAAACGGCGACGAACGCAAAATGGAAATGAAATCAATGGTTATGCCCGTAATTCAGGTCGCCGCCGTCGGGGGTGTTGGGGTAACACCACAACCGGTTTTTGTTGGAATCCGCCACGTCGTTCTGCCAATCCGGCAGGCGGACGTAGCTCGCCGACCCGTCAACGGAGGCCAGCGTCGCGCCGTCCGAGTGCCGCACGGTAATGCCCTCATTCGGCCAGCTTGAACCGTCGTTGAAATTGAACGGATCTCGCTCATCTGCCTCAAAGAGCACGCAGTCGCCCGGGAGCATTTGGGTAATTTTCACGGGCAGCGAGTTGGAATGAAAACCGGTGCGGAAACCGATGACAGCGCCGTTCATGATGTAGCTGGAAAGTTGCTGCGCGCGTTTCTCCGTCTCGCCCGTTTTGGTCGTGTAAATTTGATCCGGTCGGTCCATCGGGCACAAAAAGACCGTGCCGCCGTGCAACGTGTCCCACAAGAGGCCGGCCTGGCCGTTGAAAACATTTGTGCCGGTGGCCGGAAGGTCCGGTTGGTAAAGCCAGCCGGGACGGGTGGTTCCATCTGGCATGGCGCCGCCATAATCCCAATTGGGCCACGTCAACGAGTCCTTGTTGTCACCGGTGTAGATATGCAGGGCGATCAGAACCTCGTGAAGATTGTTGAGGTCGGCGGCTTTGGCCGACTGATTTTTACCACCGCTTAGCCCGGAGAATAATAACGCCGCGAGAATTGCGATGATAGCGATAGCCACCAACAATTCAATCAAGGTGAATGCGCGGCGGGTTTCCATGTGGCGGGATTATCCAACCGCATCGCAGGGTGCGCAAAACGAAAATGGAAACTATGAACGTCGTACGCCGGGTAACGTACCACCAGTCAGCTTGCGGGCGGGACTAATTTCCACCGTTACGGAAGCGTAACGCGCCATTGTCGGTGATTCGCAGATATTGGTCGCCATACTGCAGGCTCGGCTCGATTTCCGAGCCTTCATGCCATTCGTTCCATGACGTAATGAGCACCCAATCCGGTTTCGCCAGAATGGCTTCGTCCCAAAGCACGCGATAGACCCGGCCATTCAGGCGGTCCGCCTTGAGGCCGGGCTTGCGGATCTTCGTGTCGTCGTAACCGGGGATGACTGTGACGCAGGCGATGCGGTGGTGTTCGCGCGCGAGTTTCACGGCCTCGCCATAATGCGTGGCCGCCCAGGCCCGGAGTTCGTCCGGCGTCTTGCCTTTGACCGACCCGCAGATGTTGTAGGTGTGCAAGCCGTCAAAAACAGCGGCGTTGCGCGCTGAATAACCATCCGCAATCAGCAGGAAATCGCCGGCTTTCGCGCGGGCGCGGCTGATAATTTCCGGCCATGCCGAAGACGGCACCTGTTCCAGAACTCGGCCGTAGACAAAAATCACAGGTTTGCCGTCTGTTCTGAGGAACGCGCGGTTTGTGCCGTATCGGGTGACCAGGTAAACTAGGTCGTTCACGGCATTGTCAATCTGTTCGGAGGCTTTGCCGGGCGCCGTCTCCCAATAAATTGTGACCTTAAAATCCTTTTGGCCCGCAGCCTCAAGCAGAAGAGGAACGGCCTGGTCCTCATAAGTGCCCTGTCCCCACCAACTGGCAATGAACCCGGTGATTCCGTGTTTTTGGGCGGCGCTGATTTGCCAGGCGATGATCCCCGGGTCATGCGAATCATAAGCGCCCTTGAGGGGATAATCGCGCGAGGCTTCGATGTCGTGCCGGGCGGGATCCACTTTGCCCCAATGCCGCGAAGGTCCATACCAAGGGTAGTAAAACGCCAGTACTTCATGCCCTGCGCGCGCAGTGGCCGGGGAATTGGTCTGATAGGTCTGTTCGGAGCCCCGCGACAAGGGCGCCGCCAACGATACAAACAGAATGGCCGCTGTCCATTTCAGGACTGGCCGGAAGGAACTTTTTGGGCGCATGTTGAAATCATTTGGCGCGGTCGCAAGAGGTCAATCTCCACCACTCCAAGGCAGGCCGGATTCAAACTTCTGGAACGAATTGCATCGCGGCGCGGTTTACTCCCATCCGTGGATGGAATCGTAGCGGAAGGTCATCTCGTTCGTGTCGTAGCTTTGATACCATTTCGTGTGGCCGTCGGCGAAAAGGATGTTCTGGCCTTTGCCATGCGCCTGCCATTCTTCCGACGGCGTGCCGTTTGCCGGTCCGCCGACGCAATTCTGGGAGTAGTCGTCCTTGTCGGCGTCAACCGCGAAAGTGTTGTTGTTCCAAAGGGTGTCGCCGGACAGCACATACGCGGTCGGGAAACGGATCAGCTTGCGGTCCACCGGCGCGTCATCGTTGACGAGGATATAGGCGGCGCGGGCGCCGTTAAAATAGTTGAACGGCGATTGTTCGGCGATGGGTTGAAACTGGTTGGCCGGACATTGATAGACGTTCGTGTTCCGGGTGTAGGAAAAAATCTGTTCCGTCCAACTGGCCGCATGGGTATGAGGATCGGTTTGTCCCCAGGGAATCACGCCGCCGGATTCCGGATAAAACCCGTCGGCGTCATCCGCATACATCGTCATCCCCAACCCGATCTGGCGCAGGTTGGAGTTACAGGCAATCGTCCACGCCCGCTGCCTGGCGGCTGCCAGCGCCGGCAACAACAGCGCAGCCAGGATGGCGATGACAGCGATGACCACCAACAATTCGATTAGAGTAAACGCGCGCTTTGCAGGCATCAGGAATACAGACGCGACCGGCCGGATAAAGGTTAAATTTTTTTTACCAGCCATCAGTTGGCCGGGTCGGCTCACGCCCGCTGGAAAAAGCGGAAGAAGAGGGCCTGTTTGGAAACCGGCTCGTTTTTTTGCACGATGGCCGCCATTTGGGCATCGCCGAGCGGCGTGAAGTCGCGAGCGAATTGCACGTTTTCTTCCAGTTGCGCGATGGAGTCGCAGCCGATAATCACCCTGTTCACCGGCAACGACAAGGTATAATACATAGCCATCAAATTATTCTTCGCAGTGTCCCGCGCGCTCATATATTGTAGGACCGTCGCAATGCCAAGATTCCTCTCCTCGGCAATATCCAGAATTCCTTTAACGGGCCTTTAGCTCCACTCAGGAAATTGAGTGGTGTTTAAATCCAACGGCGAAACAGAGGCCAGATCCGAATCGTCGAGGCTAAAATCAAAGATATTCAAGTTTTCCGCGATATGTGCTTTCTGGGAGGATCTGGGGATGGCGACAACTCCTCTTTGGAAATGCCATCTGAGGCACACCTGCGCCACGGTTTTATTGTGTTTCCTGGCGATGGCGGCCAGAGTGTCATTGGTGAAAAGCCCATGACGGCCTTCGGCAAAAGGAGCCCACGCTTCCATTTGGATGCCATGTTGCTTTAAGTAATCGTACGCCTTGCCTTCCTGGAAAAAGGCATGTGTTTCAATTTGGTGGATGGCAGGTTTCACCTCGTTATTCGCAAGCAAGTCGTCCATTTGCGCGAAATCGGCATTGCTCATGCCGATGGCCTTGATTTTGCCCTGATGATAGAGTTCCTCCATGGCCTTCCAGGAGCCCTTCCAATCGCCACCCGAAGGCCGATGAATCAGGTAAAGGTCCAAATAATCCATCTTCAACTTATCAATGGAGGTTTGAAATCCTTTCTTGGCTTTTTCGTATCCCATGTCGGCCTTCCACAGTTTTGAAGTTACAAAGAGTTCTTCACGTTTGATTCCGCTTTGTTTGATTCCCTCGCCTACTGACACTTCATTGCCGTAGATCATAGCGGTATCAATCAGGCGATAGCCCAGAGAGATGGCATCTGCGACGCAGCTTACTCCGACGTCGCCATTGAGCGTCATAGTGCCGAAGCCAAGACGTGGCATTCGCAGGCCGTTGTTGAGTGTGACGGTTGGGATCGAATTTTGCCGGGCACCGGCATTTGGCGCGGCAACTGAATGCACCCCGCCGAGGCTCAAGAACACCGCCGAGGCGGCGCTGGTCTGTAAGAATTGGCGGCGGCTCATTCCGTTGGTGTTGCGTTCTGTATTCATATTGGCCTTTCATTTCGAACCGGAATTTCCGCTTGACGAGTTGTTCAGAGTGTCAAATTGAGTTTTGCTGTTTCAGGAATTCACGACGATTTGGTTGTACCATCGGAGTGGTTTTATTCTTGCGCATAAGAATTCCAATCGGATTTGTTGGAACCCTAAATCGCTTCGCGCGGATGAGCAAGCACGAAGCGGGCAAAAGATGATTACTTGGCGGAGGTGTGTTGCGCCATCCAACCCCAATCCTCCTGGTCCACCGGGTCGGTGATGACCGTTCCGCCGATTCCCTTCGGTGATTTGTCGAGCCAGCGGTGAGTTTCGGAATGGCCGTCGGCGAACGCGAAACCGCAGCCGCCGTTGTGGTAGGTTCCGGGAGCGTCAAACCACTCGGGAGTTTCCATGCCAAAAGCAAAAGCCGCGTCGTTGAGTCCCCGCGCATCCTCGTCCACCAGGACCCACAACATGGACGGACTCGGCGTGCGGACGTCGCTGGCCCGGCCGTAGGTTGACCAGGGTGAATTCCGGTGGTGCGTTTGCTGATTGTTCAACCAGGGCCCGTTGACCGACAGGTTCGGCACGCCGCTGTGAACGTAGCCGGAGCCGGAGAATTCGGTGGCTTCGAAGCCGGGATCAATGGTGCCCACCGCCTGACTCATCGAAAAGGTCCGGGCCGCCGGCACGATCCGGCCGATGAACGCCGGGTCGGTTCCCTGATACATGCCTTCGCGCCGGTCCGCTGGACATCGAAACAAATCAACATTCCCGCCCATGTAACTGATGAGCAAAGAGCGCTTCGGATCATTGAGCACGTCCGGATCAAATTCCTGCGGCCCGCCAATCCCCGCCGAGCCAGGACACCAGTTATAGCCGGGGTCGGTGTTGCCATCGTCGGGATTGGGTGGATAAAACTCGTTATTGTCGCTCGTATAAAGCGCCATGGCCGTCATCATCTGTTTGCCATTGCTCAAACAGGTGGCACCCTGGGCTCTCTGCTTGGCCCGGGACAACACCGGCATCAGCATCGCGGCGAGAATGCCGATAACAGCGATGACGACCAGCAATTCGATGAGGGTAAAAGCGGGGAGGCGACACCGGCATTCGCTCCGGTTCGGCCCGTACGGCGAGAAAAACGGCCGGTGACCGTAGCGCGCTCCGCCTGACGCACGAATTGGCTTGCCGCTTGTTGCTCGCCTGAGATCGCGTTTCATAGTTTTTTCACCACAAGCATTTCAATCGCTGCCGTGTCCGGCTCAAGTCCCAGCCCCCATTCGGCGAGGATTTTTCTCCCGGTTTCTTTGTCCAATGTGCCGCTCTGAATCTGTTGCTGTGTCTTCCGGTCCCAGGCGAGCGAGAAATCGTAATAATCCGTCAAGCCGGTCTTGTCCACAACCGGGAGATTGAGCATTTGCTCGAGGCCATCGGTCACCACGTTCAACCGCATATGCGTGAAATAAAGCCGGTTGTTCCTGGGGGCGACGTCGCCCCGGGTGGCGGTGCTCACCTTCAAACCGGGCGCATTGGGGTCTTCCACCGTGAGCACCAGCACGTCCGTGTCGCGAGTTTCCCGCTGTGCGAGGTAGCCGGTCTTCCGGCGGATGGCCGACTGCAAATGCGCCTCCGGGTCCTTGGGCACGGTGACCAGAAAATCAAAGTTAACTTTTGGCGCGTCCGGCGGCAGCGCAATCCGGCCCGGACTGTACTGGTAAGCCGTGGCGATCAGTTCCTGGAGGGATATATTCCTGCCGACCATCCACGTGGTGTTCTTGACAGAGGTTCGCATGATGCCCCCTGGCGACGACTGTTTCGCGGAACCGGCAAAATGCGTCGGGCGAACGACGACCAGGCCGGCCGGCACCTGCCGCAACTGGCTCGGATTCATTTGAAAATATTTGTCGCTGACGGACGGGAAGAAAATGATTTTCACCGCCACAGCAGATGCGACCACGGCCAACCCAATCACGCTTGCCCAAACAATTCTCGTTGTCTTGCTCATGGTTTTCGGAGCGAATGGAATTTATAAATCCGGTTCGGAATTGGCCGGGTCTTGCCCGAATTCAGGTGTCACGGGAGTGACGTGGTCGTCGGCAAAGGTCACGTCCGCCTTGCCACTGTGCCGTATCGTCAGGGGATCCTGATTCGGAACCCAGCGACCATCCTGAATCAAACTGCTGCCACCGGGGCTGTCCTTGCCAGCGAGTGTGCCCGGCTCCTCGGCCAGCATGATTTTCGACGCCGGATTTTTCACGCCACCTTCCTTGAAAGGATACGCGACCTGCGTGCTGCCGGAGCTGATAACCACCGTGGTCATGCCAATGTTATGGTCATCGTTGTCCAGTCCGTAACCCGTCATGCTGTAGCTGAAAAAGTAAGGACCGTAATCGTCCGGGTAGGGAAAGTGACTGATCCGGTCGTTGTCATTGTCGTCCAGCGGGCAGCGCAGCGATGGTTTCTGCAACCCGGGGACTGCCGTGAGGACGGGGCTTTTCTCAAACGGCGGGTAAAGCGCGGTGTTGGTCCGCCAGTAAATCCAGTCTTCAGGATGATAACCATACATCCGCGAGGCGATGCCGGGGTAAGTGTTGTTATTGTCATCCACGTATATCTTCATCCCAGTGCCCAATTGCTTGAGGTTATTGATGCACGTGGCCTGGGAGGCTTTCCGTTTTGCAGAGGCCAGCACTGGCAGCAACATCGCGGCAAGGACGCCAATAATGGCGATGACCACCAGCAGTTCGATCAGGGTGAAAGCTCGTGGACTTTTCATTGCCGAGATTGAACCGCCGGGGTGGCAGGCGCGCAAAGGGAAAATCGATTTGGAAGGCAGGCGTGCAGACATAGATTTTTCCATCAAGGATTATTGCTGCTGTGGTTCCTGGCCCATTGGACATTCCCGTCGGTCCGGGGCAGGTCATAACGGATAGCGCTATTGCGTTCCCGTTGAACATGGCCGTCGAAAAAGGCGGCGTTCACCTGCCAGGCATGCCGGGGCACCGAGCGGGAGTCGCCATTCAAGGAAAGATAATAGGAATCACTCGGCACCCGGAAATAAGCGCAGCCCGTGGCCGGAACTTCTTGCCAATTGTCCGCGTTGGTTTCATCGGCGTTCGCAATGGCAGCCGCGTCCGCAAACGCGATCGATTGACTGGGCTGAGACACCTGATTTTCCTTGCTGGTCGCATAAACCGGGTGCGGAAATCCCGACCGCGGCGAGATCCAACCATACTCGGGATAATTCATGCCGACGCCCAGAGTATTGACGGTGCTGACAGAACCGCCACTGCCATCCGCCGCAGGCCGGGTGAGGGCCGGGCAATTGAAAAGTTTTGGCGCGGGAACGAATCCATCCAGGCGCAGTTTGTCCGGCCACCAGAGAAAGTCCGGGTATTGGATGACGAAGGTTTCGGCGTCGTAGTTCCAACTGGCCCAGCCGGGAGCGCCTTCTTCCACCCACAATGGAATCATGACCCCGTTGCTGTCATCCAGATACGTTTTCGCGGCCAGCAGGACCTGTCTCAGGTTGTTGAGGCAATCTATGGCCTTCGCCTTTTCCTTGGCACGCGACAGCACCGGAAGCAGCAAAGCCGCTAGAATCGCGATGATGGCAATCACCACCAGCAACTCAATCAACGTAAACGCCCGGCCGGTTTTCATATCAGAACGAATTCGTCCAAACCGGCGTTCATGGGCGCAATCAATTGGAACCCGGCGACGTGTGGAGCAGGCGCTCCAGGTCCTCAAGCGACAGGGGATCGGAGATCTCGCCGCCCTGGAAAGCGGTGGTGTTTGGCTCCGCCCCTTTCCATTTCCAGTATTCGCTGTGGCCGTCGGCGAATGCCATCACCGTGCCGTGCTGGTGCCGCCACGATGGAATGTTGTACCAATTCAGGTCGTTGGTCGGATAAAGGAAATGGCCGTCGTCGATCGTCGAATCGCTCTCATCCAGAAAAGATAGTGTCCCGGGAGTATTTCGGATCTGGCTCGTCCGGTTCAGCGGATGGATGTCCCAGTTGTCCGTGTCCGCCTGCGGGCCACCCAGATAGCAACTCAGGGAAAAGCTGCGCAGTTTGGGGTTAATGCCGCCCTGAACCAAAGCGCGGTCCGACGGGCAGTGATATACGTCCACGGACTTCACGTATGGGAAAAGGGTGCCGCTGGTGATGGTTCCCGGGTCTTCATCCAGCAACGCGTTGCCGATGACCCAGGAATTTGAGGGGCTGCGGGCGATCGAGCCGGAAGTGTACCAGTCGTTCAATACCATTTTGTCACCGGCATCACCGGCATACACCTCCCAGGCGACGCCGAGCTGCCTTTGATTGTTCAGGCAGGTGAGACGGTGCGCCCGCTCCTTGGCAGCGGACAAAGCCGGCAGCAACATCGCGGCGAGTATGCCGATGATGGCGATGACCACGAGCAATTCAATGAGGGTGAATGCCTTGGTGGGTCGCGGTGGCGACATAATGGTAACAGGTGAAATTTTCATTTTTTGACCGTGGTCATCCCCTTTAAATTTTCCCAATCCGGATCCGGGTCGCCGGACATCCAGTCGGACGCGGATGCCAGCCATTTCACGGATTCGGCGTGGCCGTCGGTGAATCCCATTTCATACGCGCCGCCGTGACGGGTGGACGGAAGGTCGCCAATTCCATTTTGCGGCCCCATGTCCACGACAAACAGGGAATCGTTGATGGAACTGCCGTCTTCATCAATTAAAGACCACATCGCGGCGGGCTGCTTGACCTGGTTTTCCGTCCGGAAAAAAACGTAAGTGAGAGTGGAGTCTTCCTCGGGCGTTACAAAGGTTGTATCCCCGGTCGGGTCATCAAAGCTCCGGCCGTTCATCCAGGAATTCATCGAGTAACTGCGCACGACCGGCAGGCCACCCAGGCTCCGGTCATCGGCGGGACACCGATAGGCGTCCACGGATTTGATGTAGGACCAGATGGCCCCCTGCTGGACCGCGTAAACGTTGGTGCAGTTGTATTGGGGGTCGGGGCCATACTCAAACCCGCCCGGTTTGGAGAAGGACGCCCAGCCGGGACACCACGAATAGGGATTCACCGGATAAGCATCGAAGCCGATCGGCCAACTGGACACCAATTTTCCGGTGTTGTCGTCCGCGTACATTTTGCACCCGACGGACAATTGCCGGAGATTGTTGAGACAGGCGATGCCCTGGGCTTTGCGTTTGGCCCGCGACAGGGCCGGCAGCAACATCGCAGCGAGGATCCCGATGATGGCGATGACCACGAGAAGTTCGATGAGCGTGAATGCCAGCAGCCGGCGCGCGCCGCTGTTCCTTGTGAGTTTTGTGTTCACGGGCCTCATTTCCCTTCTTAGGTTTTCTTGCGGATTGGTTACATAAAAACTGCAATTTTTGTATCAAATGCCCGGGCGGCCCGGAATTACACGATCGTACAATTTTTGTAGCCCTGCGCATCGCAACGACGGCAACTGCCCCAATGCTGAACGCGCGTGAAAGAATGCCTTCAATTCACGCCTCTGCCAATATAGACACCGACACTCCCCGATTTGTATGGCGGTATGATCGGGTCCATGGTTTATAGACACCGCCGCCAAAGGTTTGTTTCACGGTTTTTGCTGGCGCAAACGCGCCGAGGCTTATGCCTTGCCGTCGCACGTCGTCCTGCAATTAAGTGTCCGCCGGAGGCCGAAATGTGACAAAAAATTTCATTTACCCGCCTTTTTGATGAAGAGGAATTCGATGGGTGCGCTGCCCGGAACCAGTTCCAAGCCAACTTGGTCCGTAAGCGCCTGCTTAAGTCCGTTTAGATTGGGATGGCCACCGGTGTTATCACGCCACGATAGTTCGAAATCGAATTTGTTAGTCAGGGCGGTTTGATTGATTACAGGAATGCCCAAGTATGCTTCCAAGGCGTCAGCCACTTCATTCATATTCATGCTGACGACTCGCATAAAGCCGTTTCCGATGCTGGAAGGACCCATTTCCGAAACGCTCCGGTTGAGACTGGTCGCATTTGGATACTTGACTTGGAGGAACAGAACATTGGTTTCTATTGTTTCAAATCCGGCGACAACGCCGAACTTCCTTTTTATTTGCTCCGCCAGCGCTTTTTGTGAGCCGTGCGGTAGATTTGAGAAATAATCATAACGGTTGGTCGAAAGCTCGGAGGCGAGGACGACCCGCGCCGGATTTAATCTACTGTAACCCTTGGGATGGAAAACCCAGCGGAGCATGTCTTCGACAGACGCATCGATTCCATAACCGCGGCCGTCTGCCATATCGCTCTCCCCACCGGGTCCGATTTGAGGACTACGTTCGGCGGATTTGGTGTGAAGGATCACGGTCCTGAACGGAGGTCCGTTGAGGTGTCGAGGATCGAGCCGCCCCAGTTGCCATCCATTGTTTTGGCGTTCCTGAATTTCTTTGACGGCGACGGTCGTTGTTCCGGCAACAAGTAAAACTCCGATGCCGGCAACGATTGCCATTTGTGCTTTGGTCCATGCCATAAGTTTCAATGCTCCTTTCACGAGGGTTAAGGTTGAAGTTGTCGCCGCCGCGCCTTTGGCCAGCGCCACGGCCGAAACCGATTTGGCCAGACCCACCGGCGCAGCACGAACCGAGTTGGCCGAAATCGCGCCGCCGACCACAGCCGTGCTGGTTGAAATTCCACGTTTGCTGAAAAATGACCGGAGCTTTTCCAGGCCCCGGGCCACCCGTTTTTGCGCCGCGCGCTCCTCCACCCCCAGCGCCAGGCCGATTTCCCGCAGGCTTTTGTTCTCGAAAAATCGCAGCACCAGCGCGTCGCGGTCCTGCTCCCGCAGTTGCGCCATCGCGTCGTCCAAAACCGGCGAAAGTTGTTCCCAAACTGAATCAGATTGGCCCGGATCGGTGACGGCTTCCATGGGTGCCTCCTGTTCTCGAAATTGGCGGCGGCGTTGGCTTTTCAGCGCGTCCGCCGAGGCGAATCGCGCGGCGCGATACAGCCAGCCGGACAATATGGTTCGCTTGCCAAGCGACCCGGCTTTGCGCGCCAGAATGATGAAGACCGCTTGCGTCACATCTTCGGCCAGATGCGTGTCGCGCACCTGCCGCAGCGCCGCCGAATAAACCAGATTGATATGACGCGCGACCAAGGCTTCAAAGGCGCGCTCAGACCGGCAGGCCGCGTATTCCCGCACCAGCGCCATGTCGTCAGTCATCATCCATCAGATACATGGACGCTGGCGGCAAAAGGAGACAATTTTAAACTTCGAATTTTGAGATTGGCAGGGCCGGTGTTCCGTTCGTGATCTCACCGTCCATCGGGGCTTTCGGGATTGCACCACAGGCGGTTGCGGTTGGTGTCGTTCACGTCATTATTCCAGTCCTTGAGTTTAATGTAACTGACCGCGCCGCTGAACGTGCCTTGAATGGCGCCCTGGAAATGCCGGGCGCTAACGCCTTCCTCGGGATAGTTTGCGCCGTCATTGAAGTATTCCGGATGGGTCTCGTCCGTCTCCCAGAACGCGCAGTCGTCCGCGCGCATGCGCTGCAGCTTGAAGGGCTTCATCGTAAAATCAACCGGAGAAGGCGCGTAACCCACCACCGCGCCGTTGATCGCGTAGCTGGAGATTTGTTGCGGGCGTTGTCCGAAGGCGGGGCTTTGCGGGTTGTCCATCGGGCAGAGGTAAAGTTTCGGGTTGTGTAGGATAGACCAGAACAATCCGGTTTCCACTTTGAACTCAGCCGGAGGGACCAACGTCAGGTCTGCTTTGTAAAGCCAGCCCGGGCGGTCGGATTCGCCGTTGTCCCAATTGGGCCAGGGGAGAATGTCATCGTGATCGGTGGCGTACACATTGAGCGCGACGGTCTGCTGCTTGAGATTGTTGATGTCCGTCACCTGGCTGGCCCGGTTCCGGGCCTGGCTCAGGACGGGCATCAACATGGCCGCAAGAATGCCGATGATGGCGATGACCACCAACAGTTCAATCAAAGTGAATCCGCCGGCAAATGGCTCTGATTCAAATGAACCGGGCTTGATCATGACGCCATGCATCCGGGCCGTGCGGCCGGTAGGATCATTGTGCAGGGTTCCTCTCAAAGATCAGCGGCAGTGCACCGCCACCCTGCCGCCAGGTACCGGTGATTTTGCCGTTTTCAAGTTTTCCATTGAAAGAGCCGCCGATGCCGCTCCATTCCAGATGCACGTCGGGCGGCGTGTACTCGATGAGGCTCGCCGGGATTTCGCCGCCACCTTGATCGAGACTGATCATGGTGGCAAAGAATTTGTCGTCCGGAATTTTCGCGATGTTCAAAGCCAGGCGGAGTTTAACGCCGGCCTTTTTAACCTCCAAAGTCCCCTGCCAGTGCCCCGGCAAATCGTTCGGGCCGATGTGGGAGTAATCCTTTTGCGCTTCACTGGTGGCGTCCAACCCCGCGACGCTTCCCGGCTTGGCCCGTTCCAGGATTAACGGCAAGGGCTTGCCGCCTCCCATCCATTTGCCGGTAATCATCCGGTCGCTGTCGTCCACCGTGCCTTCAAAATAGCCGCCTATCCCGCCGAACTCGATCCGGACCGTCGGCGTATGCCAGGTGACCGCCGTTGCCTCAACATCCTTCGCACCCTGGTCCGGGCTGTCTCCCGACACCCGGAAAGCACCATCGCCCCGGTCGGCAATTTTAAGGGCCACCCGGATCGTCCGGTTCTCGGGTTTCAATGTCCCGGTCCAATAACCCTGTAGAACCGAATCGTTTCGCGGTGTGTAATCGCTTTCGGCCATGGGTTCGGGAAACGCGTCCGCCAGGTCATTCAACTTCATGACGAAGGGCCCGGACCCCTTGCCCTGTGTCCATCTGCCCGACATTTCCATCGTCTTCGGATTCAAGATGCCGTCGAAGGTGAAACCGATGGCCTTTTGTTCGATGTAAATCTTTGGAAAATCGTAAACGAGTTTGCTGACCGGGCTTTCCCGGACACCTTGATAGACGTCCACCTCGACCGCGTGATAGGCGCCGTTCACTCTGGAAATTTTGTACATCAACGGCATTTTCGTCTGCCCGGCTTTGAAATTACCCGCCCAGGCCCCCTGGATGTCCGGCGCATTGGCCGTCCGTATCCAGTGAACGGTCTTGAATCCCAGAAAGACGACGCCGATGACCGCGATCACGACCGCCATTCCGACGGCCACGGCTTTCAATTTTGATGATGACATAATCGTGGAGTGGTTTTCACCTGAGCCGGGTCGAGGCGGGTTCCGTGCCGCGAACTTCGCCGAAGTTTCGTTTCACAGTTTTCAAACACGAGTTTTAATCGTCGGCCGACCGTTTTATCCGGCATCCAGGGTGTTACACTTTATTAACCCGATGATGCGGCATAAGTTTCAAACATTTCAACCAGCGTCGCCGCAAGCCAGATCGTGCAAACGCGCGGTTTAGTGGGCGACGTGCTCGGCAAAGATTTTTGCTTCCAGCTCGGTGATCTTGCCGTCTTTGTTCGAATCGCAGTCGGCAACCGCCACATTGAACGCGGCGTTCGGACCCGAAACAACATGTCGTTCGTTGTCGAAAATCACCGGGATTTCAATTTCCGTCGTGCTTTCCGTACGATGCCGGCTTTCGGGCATCTTGCTCAACGCTTCGTAGAAAATGCGCGCGGCGGCGTCATTTTCGAATTCCACCGGGGTGCGCTCCACGTCCCGGACGACGGTTGATTTGTGGGTGATGCAGCCGGAAAGAATCAGGCTGCAAACGGCTGCGAGCGTGAGATTGGCAATGGGCTTGTTCATGATTGTTTGTAGTGTGCCTTAACTTGAGAAGGTTGGAAACAATTTAATTTCATTGTTTCTGGACACCGCGACCCGCAAACTTGCGATTGATGATTTGCTGTTGGACGAATGTTGCGAATTGTTTGGCGAGCGTCGCGCGATGAATGCAAAATTGTCAACGGTGTGGACTGCCCCGTTTTCATGAAAGCGAGACTAATTCTTAATGTATTTAACTTAATACTTGTATTCGCTGCGGCGCAAGAGTTGCAGTTCAGCAGCCCGCGTCCCATTTCTCAAGATGACCCGAAGGGCAGATATCTTCCGCCCGGCGTTCCACGAATGGTTGACACAAATGGAAACGTAATATGGATAGACCACAGTTTTACAACGAGCCAGTATCGCCAGGCGGCCTTTAGGTTGGTTTTGCAGGAGGCAAATATCGTGGCAAAAGAATTGCAATTGCAGGAAGAACTGCCGATAACGAAATCAAACCTGGTCGAGGCAGTTATCACTCCGTTTGGATGGAACTACAGTTATAAACAGATTGGCAGCGTGACCACAAAAAGGTATTGCTATTATGTCTCCCAAGGCAATAAGTTCTGTTATCTGGAAAGAACTCATCAAACGGAAGACTGTTTTAGGTATCAGGAGCAATATACTTGGCCGGTCATCCGAATGGATACCAACCAGGCATACGAGTTGGCAACTCAATGGTTGGCCGCCGTTCATATGGACGTAAAGGGATTGAATCGGGACTGCGTGGTTATTTCCGAACCCGACAAAATCTACGTCCACCCGGACCCAGGAAAGTTTGTGCCAGTTTATTGGGTTTCTTGGAGGAGCAGGGATTATGAGAAGACCAATACCGTTCCCTCTTCGATACACAGGAGCGTGGCCTCAGTGCGACTCTTTACACCAACGCGGACATTGCTACAGCTTCGCGTAGAGGACCCGCGCTACATTTTGCGTGAACCTTTGGTGGTTACAAATTTGAATGCCCTGTTTCCCGGAACGGCGCCAGTTTACACACTCCCGCCCCCTCAATTATCCGCCCCGCCGGGTCCAGGCTAGACGTGTGAATATTTTCTCGTTCGCATGAATGGACTTTCTGCCGCCGACCACGCCGCTTTATGGCACGGGCAGCAACATGCCGGAGAACTTGGGATTGTACCGTTTCCTCCTGTAAGGCGAACCGGAAGGGACTGACAATGCGTCTCGCGAGCCGCCAGACACGGCAGGCCGGCGGCCCGCGTTCCCTTACTCAAAATCCATCTCGTAGCTATAGACGTTGCCGCCCAGTTTGCTGCTGACTTTGCAGTTGGATTTGTTGATGACCGCCTGCATCGGTTTGTTTTCCGTCAGCACCTCGGCGGTGAAACCGCGGATGCCGTTGCGCCGCGCGATGCGCATCAGGTGTTTCAAGAGGAACGTGCCGATGCCGTGGTTCTGCCAGTCGTCGCTCACCACAAACGCCACTTCCGCCAGGTTCGTCTTCTGGTCGAGATAATAGCTTCCCACCGCGATGATTTCCTCGCCATACGACTCCGGCAACGTGCCAACGATGGTCACGTCGTTGCGGTGGTCAATATAAACGAAATCCTGGATCTGATGCCGCGAGACGCGGGTCTGGTGACTCATGAAGCGGTAATAAATCGTCGCCTCGGAAAGTTTGTAAAACAGGTCGCGCATCCGCGGCTCGTCGGTCGGGTGGATGGCGCGGAAGTTAAGCTGCGTGCCGTCATTGAGCAGGTAAGTCGTGCGCAGTTCCTTCGGCCCGACGAGGATTTTCCCCTCCTTGTCGGCCATCTCGGCGGCAAGATATTTTGCGGCGATGGCGTCGCGCAGCAAATCGGCGCGGAACTTCGGATGCGCGATGGTGATGAGCGCCAACGCGCGTTCCTGGATGCTCTTGCCGTGCAGGTAAGCCGCGCCGTATTCGGTCACGACGTATTGCACGCCCGCGCGGGTGGTGACGACGCCGGCACCCTGGCTGAGATAGGTCACGATTCGCGAAATGGCGCCGCCCTTGGCAGTGGAGGGCAGGGCAATGATGGCCTTGCCGCCCCGCGACTTGGTTGCGCCGCGGTTGAAATCCACCTGACCGCCCACGCCGGAGAAAAATTTCGAGCCGATGGAGTCGGCGCAAACCTGGCCGGTCAGATCAATTTCCAGCGCCGTGTTGACCGCCACCATCTTGTATTGCTGGCGGATTACGGCTGGATCGTTGACATATTCCGTCGGGTGGAAGGAGAACAACGGGTTGTTGTCCACGTAATCGTAAACTTTCCTCGTGCCGAGGCAGAAGCTGGCGACGATTTTGCCGTGGTCAATCGCTTTGCGCTTGCCGGTGATGGCACCGCACTCGATCAACTCGATAATGTTGTCGGTGACCATCTCGGTATGGACGCCGAGGTCTTTCTTGCCTTTGAGAAAGCCGAACATGGCCTGCGGAATGCGGCCGATGCCGAACTCAATGGTCGAACCGTCCTCGACCAGCGCGGCGATGTATTCGGCGATCTGCCGGGTCGTCTCGGTCACTTCGGGCGCCGGAACTTCGAGCAACGGCGCTTCGGACGGCACCAGCACATCAATGTCGTTGACGTGGATGAAACAATCGCCCAGCGTGCGCGGCATGTTCGGATTGACCTGCGCGATAACGAGGGAAGCGTTTTCGGCGGCGCTCTTCACAATGTCCACGGACACGCCGAAGCTGCACATCCCGAACTGATCGGGCGGCGTGACTTGAATCAACGCCACGTCGAGCGGCAACTGGCCGCTGTCGAACAGGTGCGGCAGGTCGGACAGATGAATCGGCGTGTAGTCGCCGAGGCCTTCTTGGATGATGTCGCGCACGTTTTCGGCGATGAAGAAGCTGTTCACGCGGAAATACTGCGCCAGTTCCCGGTGGGCATAAGGCGCCTCGCCAAAGGTGAGGAGGTGCACGATTTCCGTGTCGGGCAATTCGGCGGCGCGTTTGCTCAATGCGCTTACCAATTCGAGCGGTTCGGCTGTGCCGGTGCCGATGAAGATGCGCTGGCCGGGCCGGATTTTCCTGACCGCCTCCGCCGCGGTGAGGAGTTGCGACTTGCAGCTCTCCTGCCAGTTCGAGTCGTAGGTGATCGGTTTGTCTGGCATAATTCAGAAGTCAACGAATGCGCCGCCGTCGTAGCGCAGATTGTTAATCTGTGTACCTCGAAAGCGTTCGGGGCTGGTCGCCGACTGGCAGTCGGCGACGCTTCCGCAGAATGCCATTCTGCGATACGGCAGACTGTCAGTCTGCGCTACAGAGCGAAAGTTATTCATGGTGCTTGCTGCCATTCGCGAGGGTCATGCGCGCGTCGGCCACATACGCCTGCACGCCCACCGGCCCGACGATAAACGGGTTGATATCCAACTCTTTGATTTCCGGGTAATCGGTGGCGAGCTGGCTGATGCGTTGCAGCGCGCCGGCGATGGCGTCCAGATCCACCGGCGCCTGGCCGCGTGCACCCTGCAACAGGGCGTAGGACCGCGTGCCTTTCAACATCTGCATCGCTTCCTCCGGCGTAATCGGCGCCAGGTGAAACGTCACGTCTTTCATGACCTCCACGAAAATGCCGCCCAAGCCGAACATCAGCATTGGGCCGAACTGCGGATCGCGCGTCATGCCCAAAATCACCTCGCGCCCGCGCTGCCCCATTTTCTCAACGTAACCGCCGCGCAGGTGCGCGTTGGGGGCGCGTTTCTGGATGCGCAGCATCATCAAATCAAATGCGTCGCGCAACTGTTCGGCGTTGGCCAGGTTGATGCGCACGCCGCCGAAATCGGATTTGTGAATGATGTCCGGCGACGAAATTTTCAGCACGACCGGGTAACCGAGGCGCTCGGCAATTTCCACCGCCTCATCGCCCGTCCGGGCCAGTTGACCGCCGAGAATGTTGAAATCGTACGCGCGCAAAATTTCCTTCGCCTCGACTTCGCCTACCTGCGCCGCCCCGCTGCGCAACTGCAAATTGATGATGCGGTCCACCCGGCGGCGGTTGACCGGAAAACGGGTGACGATGCGGGCGGGCCGCCGGCGCCACGCGGCGTAATCGCACATTGCCCGGAGCGCGGTCACTGCACGGTCCGGCGATGGGTAATTCGGTATGCCCACGGCCATGAGTTTTTCTTTGGCGTCGGCCACTTCCGTGCCGCCCATGAATGACGCCAGCACTGGTTTTTTGCGTCCACCCACGCGGGATGCCGTGGCGAGCTTCTCCGCCAGCTCCGTCGGATGCGTCATGTTCTGCGGGGTCACGACCACGACGATCGCGTCAATTTTCTCGTCCTCCTGCAACACACCGAATGCCCTGGCGTAGCGGTCAGGGTCCGCGTCGCCGATCACATCAATCGGATTGCCGAAGGCCGCTGATGCCGGCAGGAAGGCGCGGAGCCGGGCGTCGGTGGCCGGCGTGGGCGAGACCATTTTCAGCCCCAATGACTCGGCGGCGTCCGCCGCCATGATGCCGGGACCGCCGGCGTTGGTGATGATGGCGACGCGCTCGCCTTCCGGCAACGGTTGCATGGCGAAGGCCATGGAATAATCGAAGAGCGCCTCAAAGTTCTCGGCGCGGATGACCCCGGCGCGTTTGAAGGCCGCGCCGTAGGCAATGTCCGCACCCGCGAGACTGCCGGTATGCGACGACGCGGCTTTGGCGCCCGCCTGGGTGATGCCGACTTTTAAAATTACCACAGGCTTGATGGACGCCGCCTGTTCCGCGATGCGCAAAAACTTGTTGCCTTCCTTGATACTTTCCAGATAACCGGCGACCACCCGGGTTTTCTTGTCTTCGGCGAGCGCCTGGATGAAATCCACTTCATTGAGATCGGCCTTATTGCCGAAGCTGATGACTTTGTCCAGGCCGAGTTTCTGGTTGGCCGCCCAGTCGAGAATCGCGCCACACAGCGCGCCGGATTGGGAGATGATGGAGATATTTCCGGGTGGCGGCGCGGAGGGTCCGAACGAGGCGTTCATGTGATGGTCCGCGTTGAGCACGCCCAGACAATTCGGGCCGACCATGCGCACGCCGGCCTGCCGGCAGATTTCGACCAGTTCCTCCTCGGCGCTGGCGCCCTCGGCGCCGACTTCGCGGAAACCGGCGGTAATGACAATGACCGATTTGGCGCCGGCACGGATCGCGCTTTGAAGTGCGTCTTTCACGTATTTGCCGGCCACCGCGATGATGCCGAGGTCAATTTGGCCCTCGTATTGGTTGAGCGACGCGTAACACTTCAGGCCAAGGATTTCCTTCGCCTCGGGATTGATGGGGACAATCGTGCCTTTGAACCCGCCGTTCACGAGATTGGCGAGGATGGCGTAACCCACTTTGCCGGGCGTCCGCGAAGCGCCGATGACGGCGACGGCCTTGGGATATAAAAGCGTCTCCAACATAACAAATTTCGTCACACAGAACGTCCCCGTTTTTCAGCCGGACCACTCGCCAAATGTTGTTAAAGGCTTTGCGTATTTTGTAAAGCCGATTCCGAAACGGGACAAACTCGTGCTGCGAACACTAAGGTATTGAACTGTCAACTCGCATTATCAGCCCGCTTCCGTCCGAATCAACAGCCCGGCAAGGCTCGTGATGTTCGGCGGTCAGGCGAATTCGCTTGAATTGGACCGATAAAGTGGAACTTCTTTTGAAAAAAACTTGAATTTTTGGCCCCAGGCGCGATATTATGCGCCGGTCGTGAAATTTTCTATGAGATCGCTTGGCGCGATGGTCATCTGTCACAAAATAATGTCCTGCGGAATCTGCGAAATCAGGAACACCTTCATAATTCTTGTGGTGGGCACAGTGTTTGCCGGGACGGCGCCCGCGCAGATTTTTGTGGCTTATGAAGGGCGTTACAACGGGGATGGCGGTGTTGCGGAGTACTCGCTTTCCGGAGAATCCATCAACCCCCGGTTCATTTACGGATATGACGGGTGCTACGGCCTGACGCTGGATGAGCACGGGAATTTGTGGGTGGGGGACTATCTAGGAGCGGGCGTAGATGCATACACGACCTCGGGGACCTATTTGGCTCAGCTCCCACTGGTGCAGGCCACGTCCTTCGGGCCAGGAGCACTGGCAGCGGATGGCGCAGGCAATTTATTCGTGGCTAACTTCGATTTAAACCTTATCGGAGAATTCACAACCGCTGGAGCAGTTGTTAACAATAATGTGATTTCGGGATTTCCCTTGGGCGGTTTGGCGGTGGATGGAAACAGTTTGTTCGTGGAGAACGGCCTCAACGGCACGATCATGGAATACAGTAGTGCCGGAGAATTGGTAAACGCGTCGCTGCTAACCGGGGCGGGCGGACCGCTGGTGGGCGACGGCAGCGGGCATTTGTTTGTGGCAAGCGGGAGCGGCACAATCGGGGAATACAGCACCTCGGGAGCAACCCTCAATGCGTCGCTGATAACGGGATTGGGCGGCATTGAGAGCTTGGCCTTGGACGGGAATGGAAATCTATTCGTGCTGAGCGGAGATACGATTGGGGAATATACCACCTCGGGCGAGACTGTGAATGCGTCGTTGATTACGGTTACAGGGTTGACTGGCCTCGGCCAAATCGTGGCGGCGCCGGAGCCATCATCGGCGATGTTGATCGCGTTGGGTCTGGGCTGGCTGTGCCTGGGGGGCGGCCGCTTAGTAAAGCCGTTTCGGGGCGAGGGTTAATCCGCGCCTTCGGCCCTGTCTCCGATTTGGTCCGTCAGCCTTGCTGCTCCGTTTCCACCCAGCGAATGGCGTGGCTGACGAGATCGGTGGCGGTCTTCAATTTCAGCTTTTTCTTGATGTTCGCGCGGTGCACCTCAACGGTCTTCGTGCTCAGACGCAACCGCTGGGCGATGTCGCGCGTGCTCTTGCCCTGGCCGATCAACTGGAACACTTCAAATTCACGGTCGGTCAGGCGTTCGACCGACGATGCCGGTGCCTCGCCGTGCCGGCCCGATACGTTCTCCAGAATCCGCGCGGACATTTTCTCGCTCACGTAAACCTTTCCATTCAGCACCTGGCGGATGGCCTCCAGGAACTTTTTGCCACCTTCCTGTTTCATGATGTAACCGCGTCCGCCCGCCCGCAGCACGCGCTCGGCGTAGAGCAGTTCGTCGTGCATGGACACGACCAGGATCGGCAAACCGGGTTTCAAGCTTTGAATGTCTTTGATAAGTTCCAGCCCGTTTTTGTCCGGCAAAGAAATGTCCAACAGGATCAAATCGAAGGGTTGCCGGGCGATGGCGTCGAGCGCCTGGCCGGCGTTGTCCGCTTCGGCGCTGACTTTCAGGTCAGGCTCATTGTCAATCAGTTGCGCCAGACCAGTGCGCATCATCGGGTGATCATCCACGATCAGGACGTGTTTTGCGGCAATTTTAGTTTTGGCGGCCATGGTTGGATTTGAAATTTGACGAGAGCACTGAGTTGTTCGGGGCCGAGCAAATGACACTGGTGCCGCCGCCGGCATTCCGTTCGATGGTCAGGGTCCCGCCGATCATGCCCGTGCGGGATTGCATAATGCGCAGGCCCATGCCTTTCGATTTCGGGATTACCGCCGGAAAACCCCGGCCATTGTCGCTCACCGCCAGGTAGATGCGCCCGGGATCAGCTTTGAGATGAATGGTAATCCGTTTGGCCTTACCGTGTTTAATGGCGTTGGACACGGCCTCCTGTGCCAACCGGAAAAGGTGTGTCGCTATGGCGTGGTTGTGCACTGCCACCTGCGAGTCGCCGTCGAAATGGCATTTGACGCGGAACATTTTTTCGGTGTTTACCGCTAGTTCGTGAAGCGCGGAGGTGAGCCCTTCGGATTCCAGGGTGACCGGCGAGAGGCCACGCGCTAGCGAGCGCGTCTGGCCGATGGCTTCGCGCACGTTTTTGGCGATATCACCGGCACGCTTCGCCGCTTCCTCGGATTGCGACTGCAATTTTTGTTCCAGCACCTGGCTCATCAATTCAATGCCCGCAAGATGCTGGCACAGGCCATCGTGCAAATCGTGTCCGATGCGGCGCTGCTCGCGGTCGCTGATTTCGAGGATTTCCCGTTCCAGCCGTTTGCGCTGGGTGATGTCACGCGCCACTTTGGAAGCGCCGACGATTTCGCCGTCAGCATCCCGGATGGGGGAAATGGTCACCGAAATGTCAATCAACTGTCCGTCTTTGCGCCGGCGCACGGTCTCGTAATGGTCCACCGACTGGCCGCGCCTGATTTTTTCCAGAATCTCCGGCTCCTCGTCCTTCCGGTCCGGCGGGATGAGTGCGGATATGTGTTTGCCCACCATCTCCTTGCGAGTGTACCCGAACACCATTTCCGCGCCCCGGTTCCAACTGGTGATGTAACCGTCGAGCGTTTTGCCGACGATGGCGTCGTCGGAGGATTCCACGAGCGCGGCGTAATGTAGAAGGGCCTTTTCCGCCTCCTTACGCTCGGTGATGTCACGGACGAACCCGGTGAACAGCCGCCGGTCCGCCAGCCGCACTTCGCTTACGGACAGGTCCATCGGAAAAACCGCGCCATTTTTGCGCCGGCCGACAACTTCGCGGCCGATGCCGATGATTTTGGCCCGCCCCGTGCGGCGGTAGTTCGCGAGGTAGGTATCGTGCGCTTCGCGATGGGGCGAAGGCATCAACATATTGACATTTTTGCCGATGACTTCGCGCGCCCGGTAGCCAAAGATCTCTTCCGCCGCCTGATTGAAGGACTCAATGGCACCGCGCTCGTCAATGGTGATGATGCCTTCAACCGCGGTGTCCAGAATCGCGCGCAAGCGCTCGGCGCTGTCGCGCAGGGCGGACGCGGCTTCTTGCTGGCGCGCCTGCGATCTGGCTCGTTGGGTCTGCGTGCGTGCGGCGTGTTTGGATTTGAGTTGCTTAATCCACTCCAACAGCTCGGCCCGCGACATTTTCCGGTAGTCCCTCATTTCAAGGATGAAGGGAATATCGGGAAATCCCGCGCGGCTGCCAATCTCAAACGTGTGCGGAACCGCGGCTGCACGGCGCCGCGTGCGCCGCGCCTCAAACCCGATTCGTGACGCTTTACCGTTCCCGGTCACTGCTCACCTGTCACGCGCTGCGTTTCCCGTCAATTGGTCAGCAATTGTGCCCGGTAATCGGTGGGCGACTGGCCGAGGAGTTTCTTGAACACGCGGTTGAAATGGGTCAGCGACTGGAAGCCGACCTCGAATGCGATTTCGCTTACGCGCAGGTTCGGGTTGAGCAGGAGGTTCTTCGATTTTTCGATGCGCACCCGCGCGACGTAATCGGTGAAATTGATTCCCGCGACTTTTTTGAACATTTTGCAGAAATAAAACGTGCTCATGTTGACGGCCTTGGCTACCTGGTTCAGGGAAAGCTCCTCGGCCTGGTGCTCGTGGATGTATTCCCGGGCGCGCTTGATGACCGGCGGCTCGGCGTTTTCCTGTTGGATGAAAACCTGATTACTCAATATGGCGAGGTGCTGGGCAAAAATGGTTAATAATTTGACGGCGGATTCGTGCTGTTTCGGGGAGACCACTTTGCCGGCAAAATAGGCATTCCGGAGGGTTTCCCGGTCCACATCCAATCCCCATTTTTCCACCAGTTTGGCCGTCCGCTCGAACTGGACCTCGGTCGGCTTTTTCCGGAACAATTGTCCGGTCTGGAGGAAACCGATCAAGCGGTCGCTCAATCGTACCGGCACGGCGGTGTCGCAAAGGCCGGCGGGGCAGGCGACGGTCTGTGATTCAGTCGTCGCCCGGGCGCAAAGCCGTTCCTGCACCTGCAAACACGCGGCACAAGCGCGGCTCTTCTGGGACATCAGCGCGCAGAACGGGTTTTCATTGCGCTTGCCATGGTGGGGCAACTGCCAGGTTTCCACCGGCTGCAAGGCCACCGGCAACCCGGTCACGTCGCTGAACGCGCGTTCATATTCCCGGTAAACCCGGGAACCAACCAGCGCATCCACCAGTGCCCGGTTGCCGTTGCCATTGCCATTGCCATTCGGGGTCGTCAGGTTGTTCGACCGCACATGAACCGTTTCCGCAGCACGGTCGGTGGTAGGCTTCGCATATATTGTTTGCATGGCAGCAAATTAAGGGAATTGGGCGACAGTGACAATTGGTGGTCTGCCTGATTGCGTGCTGGGGTGAATCACTAGGCGGATAAGGGAATCCTGTAGGCGAAAGGGGCAGGCCGAGGCAGCTGGCGGCGACCCTAAAGCGGCATGGGTTCCGAGGCGGGCGCCGGGTTTCGGGCTGCCGGCGCAAGCCTTCTTCGGGTATGGCTTTTTCCGGCGGTGACTTTATACTTTCGACCGTGAATCATCAGGCTTGTCCGTCAACGATGTGCCGCCTGATTCTGGCGTTCATCGGGGGGGTGGTGTTTCTGCGTTCACCCGCCGCGCCGGGGGCGGAGCTGGCGCCGGTGAATTATCTGGTGGATGTCTGGGACACCGAGAACAACCTGCCGAGCAGCACCGTTACGGCCATTGCCCAGACTCCGGACGGCTATCTCTGGGTGGGTACTTACAACGGGCTGGCCCGCTTCGATGGCGCGCGATTCGTGACCTTCGATCCGGAAAACACGCCGGGCTTGAGCCAGCCGCGCATCCAGGGGCTTTTCGTTGATGCCAATGGCACGCTGTGGATCAACACCTACCGGGGCGGGCTGACTTCTTATCGCTCCGGCGTATTTCGCAATGAATGGCGCGACCAGGCCACCTTTGATTTGCATACCACACTGGTGTCGTCTTCGTCCAATTCCGTGGTATTCGTCACCCAATTCGGCGAGGTATTGCGGCGCGACCCGACGCAGAGCAACACCCGTTGGAAGGTGCTGGCGCCGCCAACCGGCTCGCGTCCTTTGTTTCAATGTGTGGGGGGCGATGGCCGGTTGTGGTTTCTGGCGCGTGATGGCCATATCCTTACCGTGGCGGACAACGGGTTCAGGCCGTTGCCGCAGGATGGCGGGCTGGCCGAGAAACACATTTACACCCTTGTGGCCGATGCCAGTGGACGAGTGTGGGCCGGTGCGGAGAATGAAATCGGTTGCTGGGACGGCAGCCGATTCGAGGACATGACGCCCACAAACGGCGAGGCGACGCTGCAACCGCAAGTGCTTTTTCCGGTAAGGAGCGGGGCCATGTGGGTGCTGGATGGGGAGCGTTTTCGCAAAATGGCGGGTCGCGAATGGGTGGCGGAGGCGACAGCCTGGCGCGGATTGCTGGGCTGGGCTTCGGGGCGCGAGATGGGCAAGCATGAGGACCGCGAGGGCGGCCTGTGGTTCAACCATTATGGCAATGGACTTTTTCACATCACTCCCGATGGGAAGTACCAGCGCCTGACAACCCAGGACAACCTGCCGGGAGACCGCGTGGGCGCCTGGTTCCAAGGCAGCGACGGCGCGGTGTGGGTTGGGATGGATCATGGCGGACTGGCCCAATTGCGCATCCGGCAATTTCATGTGATCGGCACAGCGGAAGGCTTGTCGGCGCGGACGGCCGCATCGGTTTGCGAGGACACCAGCGGTGCGATTTGGATTGGCACCGCCGGTGGCGGGCTATGCCGTTGGGTTGATGGGAAAATCAGCTGCTTCCCCGTCGGCGCCAGCGTGTCCGCCAATTTCGTATTTTCGATTTTTCCACGCACGGACGGTGGCCTGTGGTTAAGCGCGGGAGAGGGGGAAATATTGCATCAATTCCACGACGATCAGGTACAGAGCGCAACGTGGGAGGTGCATGGTGTCAAATGCGTTTTGGCGGATCAGGCTGGCCGGATATGGATGGGAACCAAGGCCGGCATTGCCGTGTGGTCGGGAAGCGACCGCCGTTATCTGGCCACGAATGACAACGTGGCGCTGCCGGCGGTCCGCGCGCTGGCGCAAACGCCGGACGGAACCGTGTGGGCCGGGGCGGATGATGGTGTACTTTACCGCTGTGAAACGAATCATTTGCAGGCTTTCAGTCCGAAAGACGCGCTGGTGGAACAACCGATTTATTCGTTGATAGCCGATGCCAGCGGCACGATCTGGGCGGGTACGTTCCGGGGCGGTTTGCTCCGGTTCAGCAAAGGGAAATTCGCGCGGATCACCGCTAGGCAGGGATTGCCGGTGGACGTGATCAGCCAGATTCTGGACGACCAGCACGGCCGGCTTTGGCTGGGGACCCACCAGGGTATTTACTGCGTGACCAAGTCGGCGTTGAATGCGGTGGCGGACGGGCGGAATAACACGCTGGATTATGTGGTTTACGGACGGCGTGACGGCCTGCCGACGCTGGAGTGTTCCGACGGCTATCAGCCGGCCTGCTGGCGTGGCGCGGATGGACAACTCTGGTTCACCACTGTCCGCGGGGTGGTCTCCGTAAACCCGAATGAACTGAAGGCCAGCTCACCAGCGCCGCAGGTGGTTATCGAGGAATTGCGTGTGGACGGCGAACTGGTACCGTTGACGGGAAATCGAATCATCGTGCCGCCGGGGCACAAGCAGTTTGATTTCCGGTTTACCGCCCTGGATTTTAACGCAGGGGACAAGGCGCGCTTCCGTTACCGGATTGACAGCCTGGACACGGACTGGGTGGATGCCGACACGCGGCGCACAGCTCATTACGGGCACCTGCCGCCGAATTCCTATCTCGGGGCCTACCAGTTCCGCGTGATTGCCTGCAATAATGAGGGCGTGTGGAACGAAACCGGCGCCGCGGTGACGTTCACCGTGCAGCCATTTTTTTACCAGACAACCTGGTTCCTGGTCCTGGTTGGCGCCGGTATCCTGGGCGGGGTCGTTTTCGCCGTCCGCAAAATCGCCACTGCCAAATACCGCCGGCAACTGACGCGACTGGAACAGCAGCACGCCATCGAACGCGACCGCGCGCGCATTGCCAAAGACATTCATGACGACATCGGGGCCGGGTTGACGCGAATCACGCTGCTGACCGAACTGGCGCGGCGCGAGCCGGAGCAGATTGGCACCCACCTTGAGCGCATTTCGGGTTCGGCGCGGCAACTGACGCGGGCCATGGACGAAATCGTCTGGGCCGTGGATCCGCAGCACGACACGTTCGACGGCCTGCTGGATTACGTTTCCGCCTTCGCCGAGGATTTTCTCCACACGGCGGGAATCCGCTGCCGCATGGACCTGCCGCCGACGTTGCCTTCGGCGGGGGTGGACGCCGAGTTGCGCTACAACTTGTTCCTGGCCGTAAAAGAGGCGCTCAACAACGTCGTAAAGCACGCGCGGGCCACCGAAGTCTGGTTCCGGCTCCGCGTGGAACCTGGCGTTTTCAGTTTGATTATTGAGGACAACGGCCAGGGCATGTCCGGCATCGGAGGCAATGGCGCACCAGTCGCCGGCACGGAGCGATTCGCCTCCGGCTCCGGTCTGGTCAATTTGCAGAAACGTCTGGCGGCAGTTGGCGGTCGTTGCGAAATCCGCAGCGCGACCGGCGGAGGAACGCGGGTGGAAATGACCGTGGCCGTCAACGGCATGGCATCGCCAGTTGTGGCGACTGGCCAAAATGGTCGGGTCGGTTAGATTGGGCGGATGACTGATTTGGCCAACAAAGAGAGTTCCCGGGAGCGCCGGCATCTTGCCGGCCCGTCGCATTGTTGCAGATTGGAGGACTCGCCGGCAGGATGCCAGCGCTCCTGGAATATTTTCGCATGAATATTTTGGTTTCCATTGTGGAAGATGATGCCCAGGTGCGGGCCAGCCTGGCCCGGCTGATTGATGGTTCGCCCGGTTATCGTTGCGTGAGCCAGCATCCGTCCGGGGAAAATGCGCTGCAGGAGATCCCCAAAATCAAACCGGACGTGACGCTCATGGACATCAATCTGCCTGGCATCAGCGGGGTCGAATGTGTGCGGCGGCTCAAGCCGCAGTTGCCGGCGACGCAGGTGATCATGCTGACGGTCTATCAGAACACGGAGCACATTTTCAACGCGCTGGCGGCCGGCGCCACCGGGTATCTGCTCAAACAGACGCCGCCCGCCGAGCTGCTCGCCGCCATTCAGAATGTGCATTCCGGCGGTTCGCCGATGAGCAGCCACATCGCGCGCAAAATTGTACAGTCCTTCCAGCAAGCTTCGCCCGCGGCGCCGGAAGCGCAGGCTCTGTCGCCACGCGAGGCGCAGGTGCTTCAGTTGCTGGCCAAAGGCTTTCTCTACAAGGAAATTGCCGAAACGATGAAAGTATCCTATGCCACGGTCCATACCCACATCCGTCATATTTATGAGAAGCTCCATGTGCGTTCGCGGACGGAGGCGGTGGCCAAGCACCTGGGCCAGGCGCGGCAACGGCCGGAGCTGGCGACCACAAACTGACTGGCCTGATTTTGAAGCGAGTATCACCAGAATTGGTGATGGCAAGGATGCGAAATAGTTGTATAGTGGCGATATTAAACCATTGAACAAAACCGCAGAACGGCGAGGTGTGTTGGTATCTGCGAAATAAACCGCAGGTTTATAAAGAAGAAGCCGACAGTCGGAATCGTTCGCACAGGTTTTGTTGTTGATTGCAACATGGCCGCGGCCACGCCGGTGGGGGAGGGGTGCGGACCGCGCTTTTCATTTGAGGTTGATGGGTTTGGATTCCGGCAACGGTGAAATCGGGACTTGAGGCAATCAGAACACGTGCGATACGAAATTTAAATACGGATGAAAAAGAAATTAACTGGCAAGCAGCCGCAAGCTTTTACACTCATTGAATTGCTCGTCGTTATCGCCATCATTGCCGTCCTCGCCGCCTTGCTGTTACCGGCACTGGCCAAAGCCAAGCGCTCTGCTCAGCGTTCCAGTTGTGTCAATAATCTCAAGCAGATCGGCGCGGCCTTCCGGGGCTGGGAAGTCGAACATAACAGCCTCTTTCCCATGGCCGTAAGCAAAAACGACAACGGCGCGATGGAGTACATCGTCAGCAGCGCCAGTGCGGCGCCCTTGGGTTATGGACTCACCAACGTGTTTATTGCGATGTACAATGAACTGAACAACCCCAAGATACTGGTCTGCCCGGCGGATCTCAGTCGCCCGGCGGCAACGAACTGGGACGTTCTGAATACAAACAATTTGAGCTATTTTGTCAACGGGAACGCAGATGAGAAGTTTCCAGAGACGATAATGACCGGTGACCGAAATCTCGGAAACGTGCTGGGAGGGAACACCGGCATGATGGGCACTTTCGGAGTGCTGCCGGCCGATTCCATTAACATGGCGGGCGGCGCCTTTTCCAGCGCGGCGGCCCCCTTGGGCGGCGCCAAAATCAAAATATTGCCCTGGTCCTGGACGGCCAATGACATCCATCTGGCCGCCGGCAACCTGGGTCTGGCCGATGGCAGCGTTCAGCAAGCCGCCCTTCAAGACCTGGCCAAGGCCATCATTGACACCCAGAACAACGGCCCCACGAAGACCATTATTTTGAACATGCCCTGAACCGAAGATGCCCCTTTCGACGTGAACGATGCAATCCCCTCAAACCAACAAAACCTAGATACTATGAAAACAGAAACCTCAACCATCCAATACCCGCTTACGGCCCAGTCGTTGCGTTCCTGCCTCCCACTGCTGACCACTTTTGTCCTCCTGGGCTGGTGTGCCGCTGCGGGCGCGGCCCAGACCGACAACTGGACCGGCCTGGGCGCCGACTTCAATTGGAGCAGCACCGCCAACTGGGACCAGCTGGGGGGGATGACTACCAATGGCGATGATTTGATCTTTCCGGTCAGCGCCAAGTTGGGTTCGACGAACGATTTTGCAGCGTGCACCCTTAACTCCATTACTTTCAACACCAACGGATATGTCCTGGGCGGCAATGCCTTGTCGATCAACAACGGCATCACGGACACCGGCGGCTCAAATGCCGTCATCATTGCACTGACACTCGGCGCACCGCAGACCTTTCAGAATACGGTGGGCGGCGGCGCTACCATCGTTGGCGCAGGAGGCACTGGGATAACCATGGGCGGAAATAATCTGACAATCGGTGGCGCTGGCAACTTGTATCTCAACGGCATCATCAACAGCGTCGGCGGTGGCACGTTGATTGTTAACAACAGCGGAATTGCCCGGCTAGGACCGGCAACCGGTTCAACCGGGAACGCCTTCGGTACCAACACGGCGGATGTGGTGAATATCTCAGGCGGTACTCTCCGGCTGTTCGGGTCTGCCGGCGCGGCTATAATCCCGAACGGGGGCACTGTCGGCAACGTGTTGGTCAACGGAACACTCGACTTGAACGGAATCGGCGCAACCGTAAACGGACTTGAAGGTTCGGGCACGGTGGACAACGTGACGAACGTCGCCCCGGTCACTTTCACCGTGGGCGGCGGTGATTCCAACGCGGTTTATTCGGGGGTCATTCAGAATACTGCTGGCTCGGTGGCCCTGACCAAGACCGGTTTTGGCACACAGGAACTCAATGGAGCCAACTCATATGCCGGTCCGACGACGATCAGCGAGGGTACATTACTGCTCGGCCCCGGCGGTTCGCTCGGCACCTTTTCACAGGTCGTGACAATTGAATCGGGAGCCGTGCTGGACGTGACCAATCTGGGGAGTTTAGGCTACCAACCGACGCGCGCGCTCAACGTATCAGCCGGCACGCCCTCGAAACCGTACACTAACTTCTGGGGCAGTTATAACACGAATTACCCGACTTATGTCATCCAGTATGATGTCACCAACAGCTACGTGGTTACCAATCCAGGACCTGTTTACATTACAAATTATTACAATCCCAGCAACAGCATCGTCAACATCATCAACAGCGACATCAACGGCAACTTTACCGTGGGCGGCGGTTCGATTTCTCCGGTCAGCGACGTTGCCCCCGGCATTGCCACGTGGACCATCAATGGCAATCTGACCCTGGACGCCAGCCTCGGCCTTGGCGCTCCCTATAACCTGAACAAGGTGAATTTTCTTTTGAATAACACCACAACTCCGGGAGGTGGGACCAACGACCTGATCGCGGTCAACGGCACCTGCTACATCGGCGACGAACTGGATTTCGTCGTGTCTCCCCTGAATGGCTCATTGGCAGCCGGTCAATATACTTTGATTTCCAGCGCCAACCTGGTGAAGACGAGCCCCAATGACGGCAACCCCGCGAACCTGGTCTTGATTGCGCCTCGCGGCATCACCGGCACGTTCGACACCAGCGACAACAAAAACGTGAAGTTGACCGCCAGCGGCACCGCCACACCCGCCTCCCTCATCTGGGCCGGCACCTCGACGGCCAACAACAGCTGGGACACCCACGTGACCCAGAATTGGACCAACAGCGGCAGTCTGGATTACTTCTTCAGCCAGGACAACGTGATCTTCGATGACACGGGCATCGGGACGGTGAATCTCCCCATCCCGGTGACGCCCAGTTCGACAACGTTCAACAATAACCGCACGAATTACACGTTCGCTGCCAGCAGCACGGCATTCATTTCCGGGACGGGCGGCCTTACTTTGAACGGCAGCGGCACAGTAACGTTGAACAGCCCGGACAATTTTACCGGCAATATCATTCTCAACAATGGCTCACTGATCATCGGCAACTACAGCGGTTTTGGGAACCAGGTGCTCTATAACGGCGTCGCGCCCGGACAGCTTATCTTCGGCAGCGGCAACAGCATATTCGAAATCAATGCAGCTCTGGCCGGCGTCAGTTCATGGGTGGGTTTCAACGGACTGACACTTAATTCCGGGGCGAATGCACAGCTCTATTATCCCCCCCGAGGATCGAGCGACACCCCGTGGATGACATTTGGCACCAACATCATCCGCAGTGCCGGCAGCTCGCTTTATGTAAACATCAATCTGAGAGCGAACACGGCCCAGACCGGCGTTTATTTCACAAACACCATTCCGTGGACAAACGGGCTCCTGCTCGGCGGCTGGGCGCATGTCGGCAGCGATTGGTTGGCGGCCGCCACGAATTTTCCCGGCAATTCTCCGGCCAGCGGTTTGTATAATTACACCGGGTACGTGGGTTCGGGGTTGACCAATTGGCTTTCCACCAACAATGTCGCTTTGACCAACGTCACGTTTTCACTTACGGGTTCCTCAAACGTTTACACTTTAAAACTTTTGGGACCGGTAACACTCAACCAAACGGCTGGCACGACGTTGACAATTGTCTCCGGTGGCTTGTTGGTGTCCAGCGCCGGCACAGGGCCAAGCACGATTACCGGTGGGACGCTCAAGGGATCCGCGAGCGGCGATTTGATTGTGCTGCAAAATAACACGTCTCTGACCCCGATCAGCCCGCTCACCATCGGCGCCGTCATCGCGGATAACGGTTCGGCCACGGCCCTGACACTCGGCGGCCTGGGTGGCACAGTCATTTTGACCAACAACAATACTTACACCGGCCCGACCTACATCAACGCCGGGGCCCTGCAAGTGGGTGCCGGAACCCCCCTTGGCAGCATCGCCACTTCTTCCGGCATTCTGGACAACGGAACTTTGTCCTTCAACCGCCCGGATTCCACCAGCGTTGGCGCCGTCAGCGGTAAAGGCGGCGTAACCCAGTCGGGTACCGGCTCGCTCATCATGACGGCCAACAACTCGTTCACCGGTCCGGTCGCCATCAATGCCGGTACATTGCAGGTTGGCAATGGCGGTGCGGCCGGTGGTATCAGCAACGCGGTGAGTCTGGTCGATAACGGAAGCCTCGCGTTCAACAGCAGCGGTACAGTCGGGTATCCGAACGTCATCAGCGGCAGTGGCAGTGTCGTGCAGCAGGGCGCCGGCACCTTGGTTTTGGGAGTTAATGAAACCTACACCGGTAATACTGTTGTCAGCAACGGCATCCTCAAATTGGCGGCTTCCGGTTCAATTCCCAACACGGCGGGCATTTTGATCAATTCCGGAGCGACGTTTGACGTGTCGGCCTTGAGCGGCGGATTTGTCACGCGCGTCGGTGCCCCGAATGAGATTATTGCAGGCAGCGGTACGATCAATGGCTCGCTGACGACAACCAACGGTGCGAAAATCATGCCGGGCACCAATGGCGTTATCGGCACTCTGGCCGTGAGTGGTAATTTGACCATGGAAGGTGGCAATTACTACTTTGATGTCGGCACCAGCACCAAAGACCAGATTACGGTTGGCGGGACCCTTAACCAGGTTCAGGGCAACTTCATCATCAACACGACGACGACGCTGACCAACGGACTCTATCCGTTGATTACTGCCACGGGCGGCGTGAGCGGCTCCACAGCGGGTCTGATCGCCATTGGCTTCTCCCAGGCCGGCCAGTTGGCGGTGATCACCAATTCCACCGCCAACGAACTGGATTTGCTGGTGTATTCCGGCGTCGCCCCGAACGTGACGTGGGTGGGTGACGGCTCGCAAAATCTCTGGGATGAGACGGCCAACAGCCATTGGACGCCTGGTTCGTACCAGAACAACGACCAGGTGTTGTTTGATGACACCGGTTCTGCCAGCCCGGCGGTGAACATGGACGTGGTTGTCTATCCCAGCGTAGTCACCGTCAATTCAACCTCGAAGAATTATACATTTGCCGGCAGCAATGGCGGCAAGATCTCCGGCGGGGCCAATTTGATCAAACCCAGCACCAGCGCCAGCGCCCTGACTCTGGAGACGCTGAACGATTACTCCGGGGTGACGGCCATTAATGGCGGTGTGGTGCAGCTCGGCGATGGTGCTAACGCTGCCAATGACGGCATGGTCGGCCTCGGCACTGTCACCAACAACACCATGCTGGTTGCCACGAACGCCAATCCTGAAACAATGCTGGCCAATCTCGTGGGGACCGGCACCCTGGTTCAAGGTGGGGCGGGAACTCTCATCCTCGCAGGCAACAACACCGGCTTCTCCGGACCGGTTGTTATTGCCGCCAACAGCCTGCAGGTTGGCAACGGACTTTCCGGCACCCTGGGTACGGGCACGGTGACCAATAACGGCAGCCTGCTCTTCAACGCGGGTGGCAGCCTTGCGGTTAACACCAGCATCACGGGCAGCGGCGGCATCACCAACCTCGGTGGCACGGTGACCTTGAATGGCATCGACACCTACGCCGGACTCACAACGATCTCCGCCGGCACCCTCCGGCTTGGCTCCGCGGCGGCCATCCCCGGCACCGGCTCAGTTGTCCTCAACGACAGCAGCAATTCCGTCGCCGGCGCGTTGGACTTGAACGCAACCAGCATCACGCTGGCCAACCTGTTCGGGACCAATTTCGGCGCGGGAACTGCCACTCTGGCCACGGGCCAGATTCTCAACAACGGCAGTGGTACAAACACCATCACGATCAACGGCCCGGTTACCAATACGTTCTACGGCCAGATCATTGACAACAACAATGCGGGTAGCGGCCGGGTGGGGCTGGCGTTTATCAACGGGCCGATATTCACGTTCAATGCCGTGGCCAACAGCTCGGGCACGCTGAGCGCAAACACCTATAGCGGCGGACTGCTGGTCAGCAATGCCACGGTGCTGTTTGGTAATAATATTGGCGGAGCTACCCCGGGGAACGAAGGAACGGCTTCTGCTTGTCTGGGTCCCGTGACGCTCATGGGAACCAACGCGGTGCTGTTCCCCTGCGGCAGCCTGGGTAACCAGACGGCAACGCTACCCACTGCGCTGAGCACTATCAATGTGCCGACGGGATCGTCGGCTACCATCAACGGGCCGCAGCGCGGAACCTTCAGCGGTACCATGGTGGGCGGGGGCACGCTCACCTATATCACGGAGTATGTCCGCGGCCGGTTGAACGTCAATTTTTCGGGCTTTACTGGCTCGCTAATCATTGGCGTGAATCCAACTCCTCCAAGCGGAGGCGCTGGTGGCAACCTCGGGTTTGACAGCACGTTGGGCTTCCCGAATGCCGCAGTGTCTCTCCGCATCACAAACGTTTCGGCCCTGCAACTGACGGGCACATCCGGCGGCAATGTATTGGCGGTGGGCTCCCTGTCTGATGGCGACGATAGTACTTGGATTGGCGGCGGCACCATCAACGGCGGTAACGGTACGGCGGCCACCATTTGGTCTATCGGCGGTTTGAATACCAGCACGACCTTTGGCGGCCGGATCGTGGACGTCAATTCGGGCCTACGCAAGGTCGGCACCGGCACGCTAACGTTGACCAACAGTCTGCTGGCTTACGGCGCCCAGACTGTGGTCAGCAATGGCACGCTGGCCTACGCCCCGCTGGTCAGTGGTGCGGCAGTAACGACGCTCATGCAGTCCACCAACGTATTCCGCGGTACAAACTTCACGCTGGTTTCACCCGGCATCTTCGATGTTTCGCCTGCGGGCGGCACACTCTATCTCGGTCACGTCAGTGCCCAGACCCTCTACGGCAACGGCACGTTGAACGGCAACCTGGTGCTTAGCAACGCCTGCATCATCGCGCCGGCCAGCCGCGCTTCCATGGGCACTAACGTCTTCACGGGCAGCGCGCTGACGGTCACCGGCGGCGTCACCCTGGTAAGCGGCGGCATCGTCCAGATGACCATCAATCGCACTAACTCGACGGCCAATGACAGTTTGAACGCGGCCAGCATCGTTTACGCCGGCGCTCTCGTCGTAACCAATCTCGGCGACACGGCGTTCCCTGGCGGCAGTTCGAATGTGTTCCGGTTGTTCAACATCACCGGCAACAATATCAGCGGTGCGTTTACTAGCATCACATTGCCGACGTTGCCCGGCAACGAGCTTTGGGTGACCAACCTGAACCTCGATGGCAGCATCGCCTTGGTGAATACGTCGCCCGGCATCAATACGAATCCGCCGGCCATGATGTTCTCTCTCAGCGGCACGCAGTTATCGCTGGGCTGGCCCACCAATGCGGGCTGGATCCTCCAGTCGCAGACCAACTCGCTGAGTGCCGGCCTTACGCCGCCGAGCAACACCTGGTTTGACGTGGCGGGCAGTGCCTCCATCACCAACACGGTGATCACCATCAATGCGACAAATCCGACGGTATTCTACCGCCTGCGTCTGCCTTGATCGGATCTGTGGCGCGCGGTCTGTTCGCCGGACCGCGCGCCGCCAAATAGGAATTGCGAGAAAACAACGCCAGGTTTACAGTAAAACCATGAAGCACAAGACTGACAGCGCGCCCGGTTCCGCTGCTTTCCGCGGATTCACCCTGATTGAACTGCTTGTGGTCATTGCCATCATCGCCGTTCTGGCGGCGATGCTGCTGCCGGCGCTGGCGGCCGCCAAGCGGAAGGCCAAGCTGTCGCAGTGTCAGAGCAACTTTCACCAGATTTCCGTCGCTTGTTACACCTACGCTGCCGATTACCATGATTACTTTCCGATTTGCACGGTCGGAAATTACAATAAACCCCCGGCCAATCCCCCATTCAATAACCTCGGTGCGGCGCATTACACCCGGTATATTGTGCAGGGCGGTTATGCCGCCAACACCGCGATAAGGCAAGGAATTCAAATCACCAGCACCGGGGGGCAGGTATTCGATTGTTTGGGTTACTTGTACGAGGTCCACATGATCGGCGACGGCAAGGCCCTTTATTGTCCGAGTTTTCCGGATAATTCGGCGTTAAGCATCAACCAGTATTCAATGCCAACGTTTATGAGCACCGATGCTGGATCAACGGGCGGCTCGGGTCCAACTGTTCGCGGCACGATGATGTTCAACCCCCGTATCGTTAATCCGACGAATAGCACTGTCCTGCGATTATATCAGACCACCGGCAGTGTCCGGGGCGGCAAGTTGTTTGGCGTGGATTATCTGGCCGATACTGGCAATTCGTCGGCGTGGAGTCCGGGGAATTTTGCCCACTTTCCCACTCCCGGATTTAACACGCTCTTTGGCGATGGGTCGGTGCGGTTTGTCAAAAGTGTTTCGGCGATCAAGTTCATCCAGGCCGGCTTGCTCCAGCCTTCTACCGAAGATTCCGCGTCCTATATCCAGTTTTCCCAGATGTATGACTGGATAGAGAATGAGCAGTGATCCGTTGGCTGGCGACAAGCCTGGTGGTTGAATTCTGGCTACAAGTTTGATGGGCGTCCATTCGGGGCGCCTGTTTTATTTCGGTAACCGGCGCTCAACAATCGCATTGCTTTCCGGGCAGGTGACGGGCATCCTGTTGTTCCACGTCGGGGCGTAGCGTAGCCTGGCTAGCGCGCTTGTTTCGGGTACAAGAGGTCGTGAGTTCGAATCTCACCGCCCCGACCACCCATCCATTTACGATTTTCGATTTATGATTTATGATTTGAGCTTCGCGTGGGTTGCCAGAAAAATTTGATCGTCCAGTTTGCCTCAATCGTTGAGCCGATTGATCTCGCCGCGCTTTTTCCCAAAACGCAGCCGCTCGAAGTGGAACTGGGATGCGGCGACGCGTCTTTCCTGTTGGATTACGCCCGGCAGCACCCGGAACGCAATTTTATCGGCGTCGAGCGGTTGCTGGGCCGGCTTCGCAAGTTGGACCGCCGGGGCCGCCGCGCCGGACTTGCGAATTTGCGTGGGGTCCGCATCGAATCATCATATTTCCTGGAATACCTGCTGCCGCCGCACTCGGCGTCGGCCTTGCACGTCTATTTTCCCGACCCGTGGCCGAAGAAGCGTCACCACAAACACCGGCTCGTCAACGAACGGTTTCCGAAAATCGCCAGCGCCGCGCTTGCTCCAAAAGGCGCGGTTTACCTGCGCACGGACGATGCGGATTATTTCCAGCAAATGAACGAAGTATTTCATACCAGCGGGGAATTTCATCCGATTGAAACGCCGCCCGAACTCGCGGCGCTGCTCACAGACTTTGAAGTGGAGTTCCTCGCGCGGGGAATCAAAACGTTCCACGCGGCGTATGGGTTGGTTAAATGAGTAATTCGTTTAATCGGTTGACTCAGTCGGTGCCACGCTGCCATCCACTTATTTAACCAGTTACTGATTTAACTGATTACCCAATTCATATGTCAACCACCGGGCCGTCGTCATCATCGGATTTAGGCGGTGGATGCTGGCGGCGTTGGAAGGTCACGCGCGTGCGGCTGGTGCCGGTCAATATGTTTAATGCGATGGACACGATGCTGATAATGGCCGCGCCGGCAAAGGCGTATCCGAAAGTGTCCACTTGAAAATGCGGGGTCATCAGCACGCCGACGAGGTAGAGCAACAGCGCGTTGATGACCAGCATAAACAGGCCGAGCGTGAAAATGAGCAGGGGCAGGGCGAAAAACATCAGGATGGGACGGACAAAGGCATTGAGCAGGCCGAGCAAAAGCGAGGCAATAAGCAGATCGCTCCACCGCTGATAGGTCACGTGCCCGCGCAGGATCGCCACCGCCACCGCCACCGCCAGGGTGTTGATGGCCCAATTGCCAAGAAAGCGTAGAAATCGTCTTGTTCCAGGCTGCATGGTCGCGCGCAATATCAGCGTTCACCAAAATGCGTCAGTTCCTGATTGAAAACAAGGAGCGTTTTTGATGGATTCCGGCCGATGGTTGCCGCAATTTGTCCGCGTTGCCATGAAAACCCGAATGATCCTGTTCCTCTGGTTTGCCGGTCTGGCGGCGGCTCCCGGGTTGCAGGCGGATGGCGTCATCGCTACCGGAGCGAAGCTGCAAAAACTCGCCGGCGACTTCGCATTCACCGAAGGTCCAACGTGCGATAAAAACGGAAATTTGTTTTTCGTGGACCAGCCGAACAACCGTATCATGGAATGGAGCGCGGACGGAAAATTGTCCACGTTCATGCAACCGTCCGGCTACGCCAACGGCATGTGCTTTGATGCCAGCGGCAATTTGATTGCCTGCGCCGACGAGCACAATGAACTCTGGTCCATCGCGCCTGACAAAACGAAGACCGTGCTCGTCAAGGATTTTCAGGGCAAATACCTCAACGGACCCAACGACGTATGGGTCGCGCCCAACGGCGCCATGTATATCACCGACCCGTTTTACAAACGCAAATGGTGGGATCACAGCATGATGGCGCTCACCAACGAGGAAGTTTATTACCTTTCACCCGACCGGAAAGAGTTGATGCGCGTAACCGACGACCTCCGGAAACCCAACGGCATCACCGGCACGCCGGATGGAAAGACATTGTTTGTCGCTGACATTGGCGCAAATCAAACCTGGCGTTATGAGATTCTGGCTGACGGTTCGCTGACAAACAAAACCCTGTTTTGCGCGAGAGGTTCGGACGGCATGACGATTGATGAGGCTGGCGACATTTATATCACGGGCCGGGGCGTGACGATTTTCGACAAGACTGGAAAACAAATCGAGCACATTGACGTGGCGGAACCGTGGACGGCCAACGTGTGTTTCGCCGGCAAGGACCGCAAAACACTTTTCATCACTGCCAGCAAATCACTCTATTCGATTCAACTGAATGTCAATGGCGCTAATCCGGCCAAGTAATGTTTCGAATTGAAATTTTGGCCACCGGACGAGGTTGACGGACAGCGTTAACGCGAAACGTTGGCAGTCGCACAACCGTCGGCAATTCGGTTGTGAATAACTTTGTGAACAACTTTCTGATTAATAAGCGTTTGAGGCACGCTTCCTGCAGTTTATGATATAAGTATATGAGTAACAATTCGTTCGGAAGTGCGCCCTCTGGTAGTAAGCTGGTAATAACTTTGGATGGCCAGCCGGTGGAAGTGCCCTGGAGGCATCCTTCTCTGAGTGCGATTCACTGTTTTCTTGAGGCGCTCGCCTTGAAAGGGCAGCGGATCCTGTGTGCGTTGAGCGTGGATGGCGAATCGGTAAATCTTGCCCTACCGTTGACTCATGATGGAACTTTTTGCCGGGTCGTTGCCGAGACCGCTGCTTTGAAAGAAAGGTCCGTTCTGTTGCTCAAAACCGCGTTGCAGCAGGTCGAATCGGCCCGGGAATGCGTTGAAACCGCCATTACCCTCGTCCTCATCAACGACGGCTGCGTCGCGCGCGAACTCTGGTGGAACCTGGCGCGACTGCTCAAGGAGCCGGTCCTGACGTTGAGCCTGTTGCCGGACAACACCTGTGGGGCAGGCCATGGCGGCGCCTCACTCACCCAGCTCCGCAAGTGGCAACTCGAACAGCTCGCCGGGATCATCAGGGACGTGGATGAAGCCTGTCATGCGGAGGAAACCATTCCACTTTCAAATGCATTGGAAAATCGCGTTTTGCCGTGGTTGCAAAATCTCGCTGAACTGATCAGCCTGTGGCACGATACAGCCATGGCGGGGGAACGGCTCGGGATGGGTTGTGCCGTCGCTTGATCTCAGGCAACCGTACTCCGCGTGCTTTCTTCGGTGGAATCCCGTTCATCGGGCGGATGATTCCGATTCGACAGTAGAAAGAACCAGTAAATCGGCGCGATAAAGGGATTGATCCCCAGGGTAATGAGCAGGTAACCAATCACAACCAGCGGCCGGTTGCGGAATCGTCCTGTCGTGCCGTTCCTTAACACTTCGCCTTCGGAGAAAACATTTAGAAAAGGCATCAAATTGTTGTAAGGACCAACGGCTTTTCCGCAACGCCGGCAAAACCATGCGGTGGGTGGTTGTGGCGTCGAACAATGCGGACAAACCTCGAGTGTTTCCGGTTCGGATAATTTTTGTTCAACCTCGGCATCCCACGGGTCCGGCTTTACCGGCGCATCACGGACCCAGACAATCAACCCCCGCAAGCCGGCCAGAAACAAAAACATCATGCCCAGCCCGGCTACAATCTGATATGGGTCACTGGCTCCAAACATGCTCAGTCATGGCAATCTCTCACGCCGTTTCCTTCTGTCAAGGACCTGCTGAAGCTGTTGGCTTAACAGTCGTGCACCGGTCGCCATTCGGGCAAAACGGCGTAAATTCCTTCCATGTACGCTGGAATTTGCCGATTCAGTTCCAGCCTGAATGCGTCGAGCGTAGAATGACGTTTGTGGTGAACAGGACGATCATGATGACGTTAATGGAGAATTTACCGACGATCCCCACAAACAGACCGAGCGTCGCACCCAGGCCGGCTTTCGCCGCCGGTCTCCATTCCCGCCCGCCGCTCAATTCCAGCAACGTTGCGCCGACAAACGGCCCAATGATAATCCCTGGCAGGCTGAAGAAGAGGCCGATGATGCCACCGAGCACCGCTCCCGCCGCCCCGCGCCAGGTCGCGCCGAATTTGTTCGCTCCATACCAACCCGCCACAAAATCGAACACCAGGGCAACCAGCGTGAGCAATACCAGAATGGCCAGCACGGTATTGCCGACGCCGGCGGGGACGAAGCAAAGCCGGTGAATGATTACTGCGCCGAGCACGACCAGCGTGCCGGGGAATCCCGGCACGAGGCCGGCAATCACGCCAGCCAGCATCACCAGCAATGCCAGGCTTAGGCCGATAATTTCCGCCGTTGTCATAGAAGTAGATTTAACACGGAATTTTCACAACGCAATGATTCAATCAGGAAAATCGGCGCATGTGCAGAATTCGGAAGCCCTTCGGGGCTGACATATTTGAAGAAACTCAAAATTGGAACTTGGTGGGGCGAGCGTCCACGCGAGCCGATCCTCGGTAGTGAAGGCGCGCTGCGCCGTCCGGTCATCGCAGCGCGATGACCCTACCTCTGCAAATGGTGGCCGTGCGCAAGCACCGGTGGCCGTCTGCAAAGACCTTGATTCGGCTTGGATTTGGTTCAAAGATGTCGCGCTGACGGCGCGTGGCGCGAAAATAGCGTGAATCAAAATGTGTCGAGATGGTTAGTCGAGTTCTGCGCATTGGCGGTAAGCTTAATGATTTTGGATAGCGGTCTCTTTTGTATTCTGATTTCGGCGGTGTTTGCAGTCTTGGAAACAACACTCCTGATTCTTCCGCCAACTATTCAGTTTATTCGCAAGCCTTGGATGCCAGCCATCCTCTTCCTAGTTTGTTTTTCAATTTATTCTTTTCTTCCGTTTCATCTTTGAACCGTGATTATTTCCTCACCCGCTTCGGTTTTTTGTAACTCACCGGTTCCGATTTTGGTTCCGGTTTGCCGCCATCCACGATGCGTTTGAGTTCCTTGATTTGATCGCGGAGCAGGGCGGCCTTTTCAAATTCCAATTTGTCGGCGGCAGCCAGCATCTCCGTTTCCAGTTCGTTGATGGTTTCAGTCAGATCCACGTCCAGGGCGGCGTCTTTGAGAACCGATGCGCCGGCTTCCCGCTTCGATTCGTATGTAGCCAGGCTTTCTTCAACCGCACGGCTGACGCTGCGCGGCGTGATGTGGTGCTCGGCGTTGTAGTCAATCTGTTTTTTGCGGCGATACTCCGTGACGGCCAGAAATTTCTTGATGCTGTCCGTCATCACGTCGGCATAAAGAATCACTTCGCCGTTGAGATGACGCGCGGCTCGGCCGGCCGTTTGAATCAGACTCGTTTCACTGCGCAAAAAACCTTCCTTGTCCGCATCCAGAATCGCCACCAACGAAACTTCCGGCAAATCCAAACCTTCGCGCAGGAGATTAATGCCGACGAGCACGTCGAACTCGCCCTTGCGCAACGACCGCAAGATCTCGACCCGCTCGATGGCGTCAATCTCGCTGTGCAGATACTGGACGTTGACGCCGATGCCGCGCAGATAATCGGTCAGTTCCTCGGCAGTGCGTTTGGTGAGCGTCGTGACGAGGACGCGTTCTTTCGCGTCGGCGCGTTTGCGGCATTCCTCGATGAGGTCGTCAATCTGGCCGTTGAGAGGTTTGAGGGTGACTTTCGGGTCGATCAGGCCGGTCGGGCGCACCACGAGTTCGATAACGCCGGGCTTTTCCCCCTCACCCGGCCTTCGGCCACCCTCTCCCCCACCGGGGGAGAGGGATGGGGCGAGGGGGCGCTTGACGCTGTCGCGCGACCATTCCAATTCCCGTTGCGCCGGCGTGGCGCTCACGTAAATCGTCTCGCCCTGCATTCCTTGGAATTCCGCAAACTTCAGCGGGCGATTGTCGAGGGCGCTCGGCAGGCGGAAACCATATTCGACCAGCACGGTTTTGCGCGAACGGTCGCCTTCATACATCGCACCTATTTGTGGCACTGTGGCGTGCGATTCATCAATCACCAGCAGGTAATCCTTCGGGAAAAAATCAATCACCGTGGCCGGGCGCGACCCGGGCCGGCGGCCGGCGATGTGGCGCGAATAATTTTCGATGCCGGAACAAATGCCCATTTCTTCCATCATTTCCAGGTCGTATTCCGTGCGCTGCTTGATGCGCTGGGCCTCGAGCAATTTGCCGTTCTTCTCGAACCACGCGATGCGTTCGCCCAATTCCTCGCGAATGGTGAGGATGGCCCGTTTCATCTTGTCGCCGGTGGTGACGAATTGTTTGCCCGGGAAAATGGTGACCGCGTCGAGCAACTGCGTTTTGTTGCCGGTCAACGGGTCGAATCGTGTGAGCCGCTCGATTTGTTCGCCGAAAAATTCCACGCGCAGGCCGTCCTCGCGTCCGGCCGGGCGCACTTCGACCGTATCGCCGCGCACCCGGAAGTTCCCGCGTTCGAACGCGATGTCGTTCCGGTCGTACTGCAAGTCCACAAGGCGCGTCAGGAGCTGTTCGCGGGAAATTTCCGTGCCGACCCGGATGGGAATGACCATGGCCTCGTAATCATCCTTGCTGCCGATGCCATAGATGCACGACACACTGGCGACCACCACCACGTCGCGCCGCGAGAACAGCGAGCTCATGGTAGACAACCGCAGCCGCTCGATTTCTTCGTTCCGGCTCGAGTCCTTTTCAATGAACGTGTCGGTGCGCGGGATATAGGCCTCCGGCTGGTAATAATCGAAATAACTGACGAAGTATTCGACGGCGTTGTTGGGGAAAAAGCTCTTGAACTCGGCGTAAAGCTGCGCAGCCAGCGTTTTATTGTGCGAAATGACGAGCGTCGGCTTATCCACGTTTTTGATGACGTTGGCGACGGCAAAGGTTTTGCCCGAGCCGGTGACACCGAGCAGCGTCTGGTGTTTCGCGCCGGACAAAATGCCGTCGGTCAGCTTCGCAATCGCTTGCGGCTGGTCCCCGGCGGGTTTGAATGGCGCGACAAGGTCGAACATTCAAAGTGAAGGTAGAAGTCCCGCCCACCGGAGTCAACAATGGCTGCTCGGCCCAATGCCCTCGCGTTCCGGTGATGACGACAATCCAAGCGTCAGGAGCTCTTCCGTAATTATTGTTTCAGCGTATCAAACCAGATTTTGGCGTTTGTCAGACACGGAATTAAGCCATCTTTATGGTTGGCGCCGGGATCGGGATCGATCAGTTGTACCTGCAAAGCGCCTCGTGCCAGGAAGTTGCTGTAGGCGACCTGGGAATTGGCGTAGGGCACCTGGTCATCAGCCAAACAATGATAGAGGTGCAGGGGCGCAACCGGTTTCCATTGATCCACATCGTTGTCTCGCAATGCCAGGCGGAGTGGACCGTTGGAATCGTTCTGGAGGCTGGTCAGCAATGCGGTGCTGAGCATGTTCGAAATGTTGCAGGCCGGCAGGGACAGGTTGATGACCGAGCCGTCGGTATTGCCGTTGAACAACGGTGGGATGGTGGTGTCGTAAGGCGATGCGAACAGGCCGGACCAGGTTGAAGCCAGCGCATAAATGTGCTGATAGGAAATGATGACATAGGCGTAATAATAGGGGTTGGGCGGACAGCGGGCGGACAGGAGGTCGCTCATTTCCACGCCGGACATGTCATATGGCCCGGCCATGGGTGCGCTGGCGGTGACGGTGAACTCGTTGGTATGATAATTCTCCAGTTCGCGGTGCAGGGCCATGGTGGCGTGACCGCCCTGGGAATAGCCGGCCAGGAACAACTGGCTGGTCAAGGGGATGCTGTTGCTGGCACAAAACCGGCGGGCGGCACGCAGCAGGTCAACCCCCGCAGTTGCTTCGGAGCGAGCGTGAACATAGGGGTGAAAACCCGGGCTGTCGCCCAGACCCAAATAATCTGGCAACACGGTGGCGTAACCCGCGGAACCAAAAACCAGGCCCACGACATCATCATCCGAAGTTCCGCTCGAGGGTACGTCATTGGTCATCGTGGTGGTGCCATGCTGATAGCTGAGCAGCGGAAGCGGCTTGCCGACATTCTGCGGTAGAAACAATGCGCCGGAGGCTTGAATGCGTCCACCCAGCGGGTCAACGGTTTCATAATCAATCTTGTAGAAATTCACGGCATACGTCGCGGTGAGACCAAGATTGTAATAGTTAAAATAGCTGTTGATCGTGGCGATGGAATAGGAATAAACCAGCATCGAAGAGAGTATGTTTCCACGGGTGACGGACGGAACCGCCGCGACCCGGTAAAACCGGACGGCTTGGTTGAAAACCGTCGTGTCGAGCCATTGAGTCTGAACCGTGGGCCAGGGTTGGTTGGCAGCCAGCGTAACCCAAATGCTGTTGGCGAGCCTGTCCCGACTCTGCACCGTGTAATTGGTTCCGGCGCCCGCAGTTGTCCAATTCATCAGAAAACCATTGGTGACTCTCGCTGAACTGGTGAAGGAAAAGCCACTATGGGGGTTCTGGGCTGGGGCTGGCGAGCTGGTGAACCACGCGGTGATGGCCGACAGCAGGACGGTGCCAAGAGGTGTGAGTTTGGTTTTCATAAGGTCAGGTTTGCGGGTGTGGAAGTGAGATAATAGAAAGCAGAAAGTCGGAAACCGAAATGGGCTGGAGCCTCTTGTTCGATGGAAAGTGTAGTATTGCAAAAATGCCTCTTGAATGGATGCCGCATTGTCAGCATGGCAATTCTGTCTTTCGGATGGCGGCCCGACCACCCGCTTGATCTCCGAGAACGTTGTTGTTCTCAAACTCTTCGCTGAAACCGATTATAGCCTATAACAAAGATTTGTCCAGAGTATAAAAGTTTTGAGATGTCCTGATTTACTGGAGCGTCGAGCCTGGGGCCGGGCGCAATGAGATTGAGCTGGTCAATCCGGAGGCAGGAGGGCACCGAGTGGGAGTCAACGGAGCGTTGTCGCAAAGCTTCTCTCGGTTAGAAAATCCAGTTACACTGCTTTCCCGTGAAACCCGATTCGTGGCGTCACAACGTTACGCCTTACCAATGGCTGGTGCTGTTCGTCGCGTGGCTGGGTTGGGTGTTCGATTCGATGAATTCCACGATCTACGCGCTGGTTCTGCAGCCAGCGCTGCACGACCTCCTGCGCCCTCCCGATGGCCGCGGGCTTGAGAGGTTGAAACGCCGGCCAATTTGCGTAAGCTCCGCTCCGGATAAAACATGAAAGCGCGTTTTGGGCAGGCGAAAGGCAGACCGCTCTTGGATCGCAACCGGTTAAGAATCTCTGCGGCCGGAACGATTTTGGCGATGATGCTTTGCCTGGTGACTGCAACCGCCGCCGCGGCGCCGCAAACCATCAAACCCGGGGAGATCTGGCCGGATGATCGGGGCCGGCACATTCAGGCGCACGGCGGCGGCATCCTCAAATTCGGTGATGCCTGGTACTGGTTCGGCGAAGACCGCACCGCGGGATTGCCGCGCACGAATCGTTTCGTCAGTTGCTATTCATCCACCGACCTGGCCCATTGGAGCTTTCGCGGCGACGTCGTCAAATTTTCCGACCCGGCGAACCTGGGCCGCGGCTGGATTCTCGAACGGCCGAAGGTGTTTTACAATGCCCAGACGAAAAAATTCGTCATGTACATGCACTTCGACAACCGCGGTTACAGATTCGCCGGCGTCGGCGTGGCTGTCTGCGACACGGTAGATGGCGATTACCAATACGTGAAAAGTTTCCGTCCGCTCGGCCATGAAAGCCGGGATATCGGCCAGTTTGTTGACGACGACGGGTCGGCCTATTTGATTTTTGAGGACCGGCCAAACGGGTTCCATATTGCGAAACTTTCCGACGATTATCTGAATGTGGAAAAGGATGTGCACCTTTTCACGAACCACCTCGAAGGCGGGGCAGTGGTGCATTACGAGGGGCTTTACTATGTCGTCGGCTCGGAGTTGACCGGCTGGCGGGCCAACCCAAACAAATACGCCATTGCGAAATCGTTGTCCGGCCCGTGGTCGGAATTCAAAGACATCGCTCCGCCCGAAACGAACACCTACGGTTCGCAATCCACCATGCTGCTCAAAGTCACCGGCACCAGAACCACCACGGTCATTTTCATGGGCGATATCTGGAAACCTTGGACGCAATGGGATTCCCGCTACCTGTGGATGCCATTGGAAATTGGAGATGGCAAACTGTGGCTCCCGCCGCCGAAGGAATGGACATTGGATGTCGTTACCGGCGAGGCTGTCATCCAGAAGTAAAATGCCCGGCATGTCGCTTAAGGGTTGAAACGGCATCGTGTTCCCATAAACTTCGCCCTCAACCAAACCATGAAAACGCATTTTGCAGCCGCAATTTTGCTGTCGTCTTTGATTATGTCGCACGCTGAAATCCTCGCTCCCATCCCACTGTGGCCCGGCGGCGCGCCCGGCGCGCTGGGCACCAATGCCGCCGATATTCCCACCCTCACACCGTATTTGCCCGACCCGACCAACACGACAGGAGCGGCGCTGGTGGTTTGCCCCGGTGGCGGCTACAGCCATCTGGCGCCGCACGAAGGCAACGATTACGCGCTCTGGCTGAACCAGCATGGCGTCACCTGTTTCGTGCTCAAATACCGGCTCGGTTCGCGCGGATATCGGCGTCCGGCAATGTTCAACGACGTGACGCGAGCGTTGCGAATGGTCCGGGCGGACGCGGCCGACTGGAAGATTGATCCGCACCGCATCGGCATCATCGGTTCCTCGGCGGGCGGACATCTGGCGGCGACACTGCTGACGCATTTCGACTCCGGCAACACCAACTCGGACGACCCGATTGAACGGCAGAGTTCGCGGCCGGATCTGGGCATTCTTTGTTACGCGGTCATTACGATGGGCGAATATGCGCACCAGGGGTCGAAGGACAGTTTATTGGGCAAACATCCGTCGAAGAAGCTGGTGAAGCTGCTTTCTAACGAATTGCAGGTCAAGACCAACACGCCGCCGTGTTTCATCTGGTGCACCTACGAAGACAAAACCGTCCCGATGGAAAACAGCCTGATGTTCGCCGAGGCGCTGCGGAAAAATCATGTGCCGTTCGACCTGCACATTTATCAGAAAGGCGCCCATGGCATGGGGTTGAAAGACAAACCGCCTTTCACGCATCCGCATCCGTGGGCGGCCGATTGCCTCTTCTGGCTGAAGCAGCAGGGCTGGGTGAAGGATTAAAATCCCGGCAAAGGCTCCAGGCTCAGTCGTCGCGGAATATTTCCAACTCCTTCCAGTTCCGATAACCGATTACCTGGAATTGGTTTGGTGGAACAGGCCACTGGCCTGTGTCATCCGGCAACTTGCCGGATGAAGAATCGACCGGCAGGTTGCCGGCCGAAACGGGCAGGTTGCCCGTCCCACCCCAAATTGTCCTCGACAAAAGCAGCAGGTACAAAACAGCGGTTCGCTTATCGTCAAACGCAGCCCTGAAGTTTTCGAGATTTCCCTTGCCAATCAGCGCATTTCCGCTATTCTCTATCTTGCCTGAACACCGCGTGTGCGGTGATTCATTGAGGCTGAGAAAAAACCGTTAATGTACAACCTAAATTTTAACCTCCGTTGCCCCGGCAGCGAATGTTAGTTAGGCAATGGAGCTTCGGTTCCCGCCGTTTGGGTTCCTTGGTTCCCGCAGTATCCACAGTCAAGTTATGCTTACGATGGAAGAAGCCCTGAAGCACACCGCCATGCGGTTTGCGGCAGGCGAAATTGTCAAAGGTAAGATCATCGAAGTCCGCCCCAAAGAAGTCCTGGTGGACATCGGCTACAAAAGTGAAGGCGTCATCCCCGGCACCGAATTTGAAGACATAAAAACGCTCAAAGTCGGCGACGAAATTGATGTCCTGATTGAAAAGCTCGAAGACAAGGAAGGCATGGTCGTCCTGTCGCACGAGAAAGCCGAGTTCAAAAAGAATTGGGACAAGATTCTCACGATCTGCAACGAAGGCGGCCGCATCACCGGCAAGGTCAAATCGCTCGTCAAAGGCGGCCTCGTCGTCAACGTCGGCGTCGAGGCGTTTCTGCCGGCGTCGCAGATTGATGTCATTACGCCCAAAAACCTCGCGCAATTTCTAGGTAATTCCTACGAGTTCAAGGTCGTCAAAATCAATCAGGAGCGGCAGAACATCGTTCTGTCGCGCCGCGAACTTATCGAGCAGGAACGCAGCGAGCGCCGCGCGGCGTTGCTCGCCGAGATGGTGCCGGGCGATATCCGCAAGGGCACGGTCAAGAACATCACCGATTTCGGCGCGTTCATTGATTTGAACGGCATTGACGGCCTGTTGCACATCACCGACATGAGCTGGGGCCGCATCGGGCATCCGTCCGAATTACTCAAGATCGGCCAGGAAATTGACGTGGTGGTGCTGGACGTGAACAAGGAAAAGGAGCGCGTCAGCCTCGGTCTCAAGCAGAAGATGTCCAATCCGTGGGACAGCATCGAAACCAAATATCCCGTCGGCGCGCGCGTCAAAGGCAAGATTGTCAACCTGGTGCCGTACGGCGCGTTTGTGCAACTGGAACCGGGCGTCGAAGGACTGGTGCACGTCACCGAATTGTCCTGGACGAAGCGCATCGCCAAGCCCAGCGACATGCTCAAGCAGGGGCAGGAGATCGAGGCGGTCGTATTGGGTATCAACCGCGAGGAACAGAAGATTTC